>OBLF01002432.1_pt1 | contig 12748 bp, 5 predicted proteins | sample 1519231 | NCBI WGS metagenome assembly OBLF01 (sample SAMEA2602895, study PRJEB22501) | metagenome | reverse complement strand
CGATCTCTGCCTGGACCAGCTCCTCCTCGACCTCCGGCAGACCGGTACCGGCGGGGATGAGCTTACCGATGATGACGTTCTCCTTCAGGCCGGCCAGCGGGTCGACCTTGCCCTTGATGGCGGCTTCGGTCAGGACACGGGTGGTCTCCTGGAAGGAAGCAGCGGACAGGAAGGAGTCGGTGGCCAAGCTGGACTTGGTGATACCAAGCAGGACCTGGCTGGCCTGGACCAGCTTCAGATCGGTCTCGCCGGCATCGATGCGGGCCTGGATCTCCTCGTTCTTGATCATGACATCGCGGCGGTTCACGATGCTGCCCATGATAAAGTCGCTGGAGCCGGAATCCTCAATGCGGACCTTACGCATCATCTGGCGGACGATGACCTCGATATGCTTATCGTTGATGTCAACGCCCTGCAGACGGTAGACCTTCTGGACCTCGCTGATCAGGTAGTTCTGGGTGGCGATGGGGCCCTGGATGGCGAGGATGTCCTGCGGGTAAGCATGACCCTCGGTCAGCAGTGCGCCCTTGGCGACCTCGTCGCCTTCCATGACCTTGAGGCGCTGGCCGAACGGGATCAGGTAGCTCTTGGTAACCGGAGCGCCGTTCTCGTCCGTGCCGGTGATCTCGGCATGGCGGCTCTTTTTGGTATCGTCGATGTGGACCGTACCGGCGATCTCGGACATGATGGCCATTGCCTTCGGGCGGCGGCTCTCAAACAGTTCCTCAACGCGGGGAAGACCCTGGGTGATATCTTCGGCAGATGCGATACCGCCGGTATGGAAGGTACGCATGGTCAGCTGGGTACCGGGCTCACCGATGGACTCTGCGGCAATGATACCGACAGACTCACCGACCTTAACGCATTCACCGTTGGACATATTGGAACCGTAGCAGTGGGCGCAGACGCCGACGTGTGCACGGCAGGTCATGACGGAGCGGATCTCCAGCTCGGTAATACCGGCGTTGACGATCTTCTCGGCGTCGAACATATCCATCATCTTTTCCTTGCTGACGAGCAGCTCACCCGTGGCGGGATCGTGCACATCATGCAGGGAGTAGCGGCCGTTCAGACGCTCCTTGAAGCTCTCGACAACAGAGTTGCCCTCGCTGATCTCGCGGACCCAGATGCCCTCGGTAGCGTGGCAGTCCTCCTCGCGGATGATGACTTCCTGAGAGACATCGACCAGACGGCGGGTCAGGTAGCCGGAGTCAGCGGTACGCAGAGCGGTATCGGCCAGACCCTTACGAGCGCCTCGGGAGGAGATGAAGTATTCCAGGATATTCAGGCCCTCACGGTAGTTGGCGCGGATAGGCATCTCCAGCGTCTTACCGGCAGTATTGGCCAGCAGGCCGCGCATACCGGCCAGCTGCTTGATCTGGTCCATAGAACCACGAGCACCGGAATCGGACATCATATAGATGGGGTTGCGCTGGTGGTTCTTCTTCAGGTTGTCGCTCAGAGCCTCGGAGACTTCCTCCGTGGCAGCCTGCCAGATCTCGACCGTCTTGCGGTAGCGCTCCTCGTCGGAGATCAGGCCGCGGTTGAAGTTCTTCATGACCTTCTCGATCTTCTTGTCAGCGGCAGCCAGAATCTCCGGCTTTTCCTCGGGCATGATAGCATCGGGAACGGCGACGGTGATAGCGGACAGGGTGGAGTATTTGTAGCCCTGGGCCTTAATCTGATCCAGCATCATGGCGCAGGTCTTGGTGCCATGCTTGGTCAGGCAGCGGCTGATGATGTCGGGCAGGCCCTTCTTCGTCAGCTTGTCGCTCTTGCCGCCGGATGCGATCTTGAGGGTGCGGGGGTTCATCTCGTAGTCGAACTTGGTGGCGGGATTGGTGCGGTCCACGTAGCCCAGATCCTGCGGGATGGGGGGGTTGAAGATGATCTGGCCCATCGTGGTATCGACCAGGCCGGTCTCCGCGACGCCGTCAAAGACCATCGTGCGGCGCACCTTGATGGGTGCCTGCAGCGTGATGAGGCCCTCGGAATAGGCCATCATGGCCTCGTCCTCGTCGCGGAAGATCTTGCCGTGGCCCTTATCGTCGGGGTTGACGAGGGTCAGGTAGTAGCTGCCCAGGATCATATCCTGCGTGGGCACGGTGACGGGCTCGCCGTCAGAGGGCTTCAGCAGGTTGCCGGAGGCCAGCATCAGCATCTTGGCTTCGCGCTGGGCCTCGGTGGACAGCGGCAGATGGACAGCCATCTGGTCGCCGTCGAAGTCGGCGTTGAAGGGGGTGCAGACCAGGGGGTGCAGCTTGATGGCACGGCCCTCGACCAGGACAGGCTCGAAAGCCTGGATGCCCAGACGGTGCAGCGTAGGTGCACGGTTCAGCAGGACGGGATGGCCCTTGATGACGGTCTCCAGAGAGTCCCAGACCTCGGGGCGGGCGCGCTCGACCATCTTGCGGGCAGACTTGATGTTGTTGGCCTTCTCCTTCTCGACCAGGTCCTTCATGACGAAGGGCTTGAACAGCTCGAGGGCCATCTCCTTGGGCAGGCCGCACTGATACATCTTCAGCTCAGGGCCGACGACGATAACGGAACGGCCGGAGTAGTCAACACGCTTGCCCAGCAGGTTCTGGCGGAAGCGGCCCTGCTTGCCCTTCAGCATATCGGACAGGGACTTCAGTGCGCGGTTGTTCGCGCCGGTGACCGGGCGGCCGCGGCGGCCATTGTCGATCAGGGCGTCAACGGCCTCCTGCAGCATACGCTTCTCGTTGCGGACGATGATGTCGGGCGCACCGAGCTCCAGCAGACGCTTCAGGCGGTTGTTGCGGTTGATGACGCGGCGGTACAGATCGTTCAGGTCGGAGGTCGCAAAGCGGCCGCCGTCCAGCTGCAGCAGGGGGCGCAGATCCGGCGGAATGACGGGGATGACCGTCATGATCATCCACTCGGGGCGCTGGTTGCTCTCGAGGAAGCTCTCAACGCACTCAAGGCGCTTCAGCAGGCGGACGCGCTTCTGGCCGTTGGCATGCTCGAGCTCCTCACGCAGCTCCTTGCTCAGCTTGTCGAGGTCGATCTCGGCCAGCAGCTTTTGGATGGCTTCGGCACCCATACCGGCTTCAAACGTATCCTCGTACTTTTCGCGCATCTCCTTGTACTCGCGCTCGGTCAGCAGCTGCTTTTTTTCCAGCGGCGTGAAGCCGGGGTCGGTAACAATGTAGTTGGCGAAATACAGGACCTTGTCCAGCTGACGGGGGCTGATGTCCAGCATCAGGCCGATGCGGCTGGGAATGCCCTTGAAATACCAGATGTGCGAGACAGGCGCGGCCAGCTCGATGTGGCCCATGCGCTCACGGCGGACCTTGGCGCGGGTGACTTCAACACCGCACTTATCGCAGATCTTACCCTTGTAGCGGATGCGCTTATACTTGCCGCAGTGGCATTCCCAGTCCTTGGTAGGTCCAAAAATGCGCTCGCAGTACAGGCCGTCGCGCTCCGGCTTCAGGGTGCGGTAGTTGATGGTTTCGGGCTTGGTGACCTCGCCGTAGCTCCAGGCACGGATCTGGTCCGGGGAGGCAAGGCCGATCTTAATAGAATCGAATTCTTTATTTTCCATTCAGCGAACCCTCTCAAATTCAATATGACACACGATGCAATTCGATCAATCGTCGAAGGAATCAGACTCGATGGCGGCGAGGTCGTCAGCCGTGGGGCCGGCATCCTCATCCAGATCATCGTCAAAGCCTTCGTCGGCGTCCTTGACGCTGTAATCGTCCTGCAGCTCACTCTCGACCATGACGTTATCGCCCAGGTCGTAGTCATTGTTCTCAAAGCTGCTGTCATCGTCGTCAAACTCCTGACGCATGTCAACGGCGTTGCCTTCCTTATCCTGCACAACAATATCCAGGCCAAGGCTCTGCAGCTCTTTGAGCATAACGCGGAAGCTCTCGGGGATACCGGGGCGCGGGATCGGCTCGCCCTTGACGATGGCCTCGTAGGTCTTGACACGGCCCACGACGTCGTCGGACTTGATGGTCAGGATCTCCTGCAGGGTGTAAGCGGCGCCGTAGGCTTCCAGCGCCCAGACTTCCATCTCGCCGAAGCGCTGGCCGCCGAACTGTGCCTTGCCGCCCAGAGGCTGCTGGGTGACCATGGAGTAGGGGCCGGTGGAACGGGCATGGATCTTATCGTCGACCAGGTGATGCAGCTTCAGGTAGTACATATAGCCTACCGTGACCTTGCTGGGGAACTGTTCACCGGTACGGCCATCATACAGGGTGGTCTTGCCGTCGTCGGTCAGATCGATCTTGGAGAAGTCGATGACATGGCCTTTCTCGCCCATCAGGCGGTCCAGGTGGGTCGGGTACTCGGGCGCATTTTCGCCGTGCCACTTCTCGCGGGCCTCGGCGAAGCAGTCGCGCAGGTCGGACTCGTGCGCACCGTCAAAGACGGGGGTCTGGACCTTCCAGCCCAGTGCCTTGGCAACGTAGCCCAGGTTGACCTCCAGGACCTGACCGATGTTCATACGGGAGGGAACGCCCAGGGGGTTCAGCACGATGTCCAGCGGGGTGCCGTCGGGCAGGAAGGGCATATCCTCCTGCGGCAGAATGCGGGAAACAACACCCTTGTTGCCGTGACGGCCTGCCATCTTATCGCCGACGCTGATCTTACGCTTCTGGGCGATGTAGCAGCGCACGCACATACGCACGCCGGGCTGCAGCTCGTCGCTGTTCTCGGGGGTAAAGACCTTAACGTCGACCACGATACCGTAAGCACCGTGGGGCACGCGCAGAGAAGTATCGCGGACTTCGCGGGCCTTCTCACCGAAGATGGCGCGCAGCAGGCGCTCCTCGGCGGTCAGCTCGGTCTCGCCCTTCGGGGTGACCTTGCCGACGAGGATGTCGCCGGTCTTGACCTCGGCACCGATGCGGATGATGCCGCGGTCATCGAGGTCCTTCAGCGCGTCATCGCCGACGTTCGGGATGTCGCGGGTGATCTCCTCGGGTCCGAGCTTCGTGTCGCGGGCCTCGGTCTCATATTCTTCAATGTGGATGGAGGTGTAGACATCCTCGCGGACGAGCTTCTCGTTCAGCAGGACGGCGTCCTCGTAGTTGTAGCCCTCCCAGGTCATGAAGCCGATCAGGGCGTTCTTGCCCAGGCTGATCTCGCCGTTGCGGGTCGCGGGGCCGTCGGCCAGCACGTCGCCGGCCTTGACGGTCTCGCCCACATTGACGATGGGGCGCTGGTTGTTGCAGTTGCCCTGGTTGGAGCGCATGAACTTGATGAGTTCGTAGGTATCGGCAGAACCGTCTGCGCAGCGGACAACGACCTTTTCAGCATCCACATACTCAACCGTGCCGTCGCGGGCGGCCAGGACGCAGACACCGGAGTCGGTGGCAGCCTTGTACTCCATGCCGGTGGCGACCAGCGGCTGCTGGGTGACCATCAGGGGCACAGCCTGGCGCTGCATGTTGGAGCCCATCAGAGCACGGTTACAGTCATCATTCTCCAGGAACGGAATGCAGGCCGTAGCGACGGAAACCATCATGCGGGGAGAAACATCCATAAAGTCGACCTGAGAGGCCTCAAACTCCTGGATGTCGTTGCGGTGACGGCCGGAAACGCGGGTACGGACGAAATGGTTGTTCTCGTCCAGCGGCTCGTTGGCCTGGGCGACGATGTACTCGTCCTCCTCGTCGGCGGTCATATAGATAACTTCATCGGTGACGGTGCCGGTAGCCTTGTCCACCTTGCGGTAGGGGGCCTCGACAAAGCCGTACTTGTTGATCTTGGCGTAGGTAGCCAAGTAGGAAATCAGACCGATGTTCGGGCCTTCAGGCGTCTCGATGGGGCACAGACGGCCATAGTGGGTGTAGTGAACGTCGCGGACCTCGAAGCCTGCGCGGTCACGGGACAGACCGCCGGGGCCCAGAGCGGACAGACGGCGCTTGTGGGTCAGCTCGGCCAGCGGGTTGTTCTGGTCCATGAACTGGGACAGCGGGCTGGAACCGATGAACTCCTTGATGGCGGCGACGACCGGGCGGATGTTGACCAGGCTCTGCGGGGTAATTTCGCCGTTCTCCTGGTTCTGCAGGGTCATGCGCTCACGGATGACGCGCTCCATGCGGGAGAAGCCGATGCGGAACTGGTTCTGCAGCAGCTCACCGACGCTGCGGACGCGGCGGTTGCCCAGATGGTCGATGTCATCGGTGGTGCCGATGCCGTGGTCAAGGCCCAGCAGGTAGTTGACGGAGGCAAAGATGTCATCGACGGTGACGGTGCGGCTGATCAGAACATCATGGTTCTGGCGCAGCAGCTCCTTCTGCTCCTCCACATCGGAGGTGGTGTCGAGGATCTTGCGGATCTCGGCAAAGTTGGCGCGCTCATTGACACCGGCCTCGGCCTCGACGTCGAAGCTGAAGAAGTTCTGGGCGTTGACGCAGCCGTTGGAGATGACAATGAACGGACGGGGCTCCTCGCCCTTCTTCTCAACGAGGATGGTAACGCGGGTAACGCCGGCGTTATCGATCTCCTCGGCCTTGGCCATGTTGATCTTCTCGCCCTTGGCGGCCAGCAGCTCGCCGGTCAGCGGGGCGATGATGTCCTCAGCAGCCCTATAACCGGCAATGCGGCGGGTCAGGCTGAGCTTGTTGTTCATCTTATAGCGGCCAAAACGAGCCAGGTCGTAACGGCGCGGGTCAAAGAACAGGTTGTTCAGGTGCGCGCGGGAGTTTTCCACCGTCGGGGGCTCACCGGGGCGCAGCTTGCGGTAGACCTCGAGCAGGCCCTCCTCGGTGTTGTGGGTGATGTCCTTCTCGAGAGAGGCGTTGATCTTCGGCTCGGAATCGCCGAAGAACTGCTTGATCTGCTCATCGGTGGACAGGCCCAGGGCACGCAGCAGCGTGGTAACGGGCAGCTTGCGGTTCTTATCGATACGGACGTAGTAAACGTCAGAGGAGTCCGTCTCATACTCCAGCCAGGCACCGCGGTTGGGGTTCATGGTGGCGGTGAACAGGTCCTTGCCGGTACGGTCCTTGCTGGAGCCGTAGAAAACGCCGGGAGAACGGACCAACTGAGAGACGATGGCACGCTCGGCACCGTTGGAGATGAAGGTACCGGCGTCGGTCATGAGCGGGAAGTCGCCCATGAAGATCTCCTGCTCCTTCACCTCGCCGGTCTGCTTGTTGAACAGACGGGCCGTGACGTACAGGGGTGCCGCATACGTGGCATCCCGCTCTTTGCATTCTTTAATAGAATACTTGGGGTTCTTGTCCAGCCGGTAATCGACGAACTCCAGCACGAGGTTGCCGGTGTAGTCCTCGATCGCGGCAATGTCGTGGAAGACCTCATGCAGGCCCTCCTCCAGGAACCAGTTGTAAGAGTTTTTCTGGATCTCGATCAGATTGGGCATACCAATCACTTCGTTGATGCGGGAAAAGCTCATGCGGGTCGTTCTGCCGTTTTGTACGGGCTTGACCTTTACCATAAAACGCGACCACTCCTATTCCATAGATTGACAAAGTTGGCGAAAGCGACCCGAAAGGCGGCTGTGAAACTGCGGCATATTCGTCGTTTTTCACAAACTTTTTGATTTTACAGATTTTGCAAAATTCCTTTAGGGCGCTCTATTCCATTTTTGTGATACTGTTTTAGTATACAGGGTAAATGGCTTGCTGTCAAGGGTTTTTCGGCTTTTTTATGAAGTTTTTCTGTTCCGTCGAACGCCCGGACGGGTGTAACAAAATTTCGGCAATTTGCTGATTTTGCACCGTTTCCCTCCGCTTGACAAATTCGGTACAGCGGTTACAGGGTGCGGTTTTTGGCAGTTTTCACAAGGTTGGGTGTGATATTTTAAACAGGTTGTCTCTTGACAGGCGGGGTGGTTTTACGGGATAGTACTATACAGAATCCTTATTAAAATCAGAAAGGCGTTTTGCACATGAATCTTCTCGGCCAGAAAATCACCCTGCGGCGCATCCTTGGCATGATTGCGGGCGTCGTCATCATCGGCATCGGCATTGCGGTGTTCAAGTTCTCGCGTCTGGGCAACGACTCCATCAGTGCGCTGAACCTGCGGTTGGCGGAGCTGGTCGGCCTGCCGTTCAGCATCGAGAATGTGCTGATGAACCTCTGCCTTTTCGTGCCGCAGCTGCTTTGGGGGCGGCGGTACATCGGGCTCGGCACCATCATCAACAGCTTCTGCATCGGGTTCATCGTCACGTTTACCGGCGACGCGATGACCGCCGTCTTTGGCTCTGCCGACACGCTGCCGGTGCAGCTGCTTTGGGTCGCTGTGGCGGTGTTGGTCATCGCGCTGGGGTGCTCGCTGTACCAGACGGCGGATTTAGGCGTCGCGCCGTATGACGCGCTCTCGCTGATGCTGGCAGACCGGCTGCCTGTCCCCTACTTCGGCTGCCGCGTGTTCACCGATGCGCTGTGTGCGGTGCTTGCCTTCCTGTTGGGCGGACTGATCGGGCTGGGCACCCTGATCTGCGCCTTCGGGTTAGGACCGTTCGTGCAGTTCTTTACAAGGCATTTTTCGGAGAAGGTGCTGCGGTACAAGCCGGAGAAGAAATAGAAGCATCGTAGGGCGGGGTGCCCCCGACAGCCCGGCAGCGCTCCGGCTGCCGCAACGCTTCTGCGGGCGAGCGGTGCTCGCCCCTACGATGCACTTTTCGACAGGCTGCGGGTGCCTGCGGCCTCGGAGGCCGTAGGGGCGGATTCTATATCCGCCCGCGGAGCCTTGCCCTGCATCTCTAATAAAGCAAAAAAAGGACCGTCTCCACGCCCGGAAACGGTCCTTTTCTGTCACATTTTAATGATCCCAAACGCATTGGCCACCGAGCTTGCCAAAATGACGGCGGCAAAGACCGGGCAGAGCCAGCGGATCATGAAGCGGAAAATCCTCTTGCGGCGGAAGGGCTGGCCGTCCAACTCAACCTCCTGCTCGATCTTGTCCACGCCGATGACGCGGGAGACGAGCAGACAGGTCGCAATGGCCGCAATCGGCATCATGACCGAGTTCGTCAGGAAGTCGAAGAAGTCGAGGAACTGCATCCCGATGACCGTGACCCCCGCCAGCGGGCCGTAGCCCAGGCTGGACAGCGTGCCCAGCGCCACCATGATGACGCCGACGAGCACCGTGGCCTTTTTGCGGCCCCAGCCCAACTCATCCTCAAACGTTGAGACAGCGCTCTCGGTCAGGGCAATCGAGCTGGTGACCGCTGCAAACAGCACAAGCACAAAGAACAGCACACCCACCACCGTGCCCAGCCCCATGCTGGCAAAGACTTTCGGGATCGTAATGAACATCAGCGCGGGACCGGCCTGCAGCGTGTCGGGGTCGCCGCCGGAGAACGCAAACACCGCCGGAATGATCATCAGGCCCGCCATGACGGCGATGAGCGTGTCGAAAATCTCGACGTGCTCGGTGGATTCCTCAATCGAGACATCCTTCTTCATGTAGGAGCCGAACGTGACAAGAATGCCCATGGCGATGGACAGCGAGTAGAACATCTGCCCCATGGCGGTCACGACGGTCATCCACGAGAAGTTGGCCGGGTTGGGCACCAGGAAATAGGCAACACCCGCCAGTGCGCCGGGCCGCGTGACCGAGTAGACCGCAATGATGACCGACAGCACGACCAGCACCGGCATCATGAGCCTGGAGACGCGCTCCACGCCGTTGCGCACGCCCGCAAAGATGATGCCCAGCGTAAAGAACGCAAACAGCAGGAAGCAGACCTCGGCGGACGCGCCATCTGCAATGAACGCGCTGAAATAGCCGTCCTCCGCAAGGCCCTGGGCGTTGCCGCGCAGATATTCAAACAGATATTTGATGACCCAGCCGCCGATGACCGAGTAGTACGGCACGATCAGCACCGGGATAACGGCGTTGATCCAGCCGCCAAAGCCGAGGAATCCGTTTTTGCGTCCCGGCTTTGCAAACGCACCGTAGGCGCTGACCGGGCTCTTGTGGGTCATGCGGCCCAGGGCGGTCTCGGCCATGATCATCGTGTAGCCGAACGTCAGCGCCAGCACAATATAGATCAGCAGAAAAATACCGCCGCCGTACTTGGCCGCCAGATACGGGAACCGCCAGATATTGCCCAGCCCCACCGACGCCCCGGCAGCCGACAGCACAAAGCCGAGCTTGCCGGAAAACGAGCTTCTGTTTTGTTTTTGTTCCATGATTCTCCTGTTTCCTCCTAATTTCGTAATTCGCACAAAGGCAAGTGTAACACAGACGCGGAAAGTTTTCAATTACACTTTTTTTCAAGAAACACTTGACTCTGACGCAACGTCAGGGTGTATGATAGCAGTACCGCAAAGGAAACGAGGGTTTTATCATGATGACCGTAAAAGAAGCCAGCCGACTGACAGGCATAAGCATACGCACGCTGCAATACTATGATAAGCTGGGTCTGCTGCCTGTCATGCGCACCGAGAGCGGCTACAGGCTGTATGACGATGCAGCGCTGGAACGTTTGCAGCAGATTTTGCTGTTTCGGGAGCTGGAGTTTCCCTTGCGGGACATCCGCACCATTTTGGACAACCCGAATTTTGACCGCCGCAAGGCTCTGCGCCAGCAAATTGAGCTTCTCACGCTGAAAAAGCAGCACTTGGAAGATTTGATACGGCTGGCGCGGACTTTGCAAGTCGCAGGAGGACACACTATGCAATTCAAAGAATTTGATACATCCCGCATTGACGAGTACACCCGCCGCGCCAAGGAATCTTGGGGCGATACCCCCGCCTACCGCGAGTTTGAGCAGAACGCCGCCGAACGCACGGTGCAGGAGAGCAGCGATATAAACAATCAGCTGATGGCGTTGACCGCCGAGTTCGGCGCACTGCAAAACCTGCCCATCGACAACCCCGCCGTGCAGGCGCAGGCCGCCAAGCTACAAGCTTTCATCACCGAGCACTACTACACCTGCACAAAGGAGATTTTCGCCCAGCTCGGCCAAATGTACGGCGCAGGCGGAGAGTTCACCGCCAACATCAACGCCGCAGGCGGCCCCGGCACCGCTGAGTTTGCAGCAAAGGTGATTGCGGCGTATTGCAAGGAATAAGGCATAAATTTTGTTTGACACCTTGTAGGGGTGAGCATTGCTCGCCCGTGGAACATAGCAGCCGCCCCTACAGAGCGGCCATAACACCCACACAAACCAAAGCCCCGCCCTGCTTATTTTCACAAGCAGGGCGGGGGTACTTTTATTCACGTATCAAATCAATCCAGGAAATCCCGCAGTTTCTTGCTGCGGCTGGGGTGGCGGAGCTTGCGCAGGGCCTTGGCTTCGATCTGGCGGATGCGTTCACGGGTGACGTTGAACTCCTTGCCGACCTCTTCCAGCGTGCGGGGGCGGCCATCCTCCAGGCCGAAGCGCAGGCGCAGGACCTTTTCCTCACGCGGGGTCAGGGTCTTGAGCACGTCGGCCAGCTGCTCCTTCAGCAGGGTCTGGCTGGCGGCCTCGGCGGGCACGGGTGCGTCATCGTCGGGGATGAAGTCGCCCAGATGGCTGTCCTCCTCCTCACCGATGGGCGTCTCCAGACTGACGGGTTCCTGTGCGACGCGCATGATCTCGCGGACCTTATCCACGGGCATGTCAAGGCGCTCGGCGATCTCCTCGGCGCTGGGGTCGTGGCCGTACTCATGCAGCAGCTGGCTGGACACCTTCTTGACCTTGTTGATCGTCTCGACCATGTGCACGGGGATGCGGATGGTGCGGGCCTGGTCGGCGATGGCGCGGGTGATGGCCTGGCGGATCCACCACGTCGCATACGTCGAGAACTTATAGCCCTTCGTATAGTCGAACTTCTCCACGGCCTTGATCAGACCCAGATTGCCCTCCTGAATCAGGTCGAGGAAGAGCATCCCGCGGCCGACATAGCGCTTCGCGATGGACACGACCAGACGCAGGTTCGCCTCGGCGAGCTTCTGCTTGGCGCGCTCGCCGCGCTTGCACTCGGCATTGAGCGCCTTGCGCTCCTCGTCGGTGATCTCCTCGCCGCTCTCCTCGATCTCCTTGAGACGCTCCTTGGCTGCGTTGCCGGCGGTCATGGCCGTGGCCAGCTCGATCTCCTCGTCCGCCGTCAGCAGGGGAACCTTGCCGATCTCCTTGAGGTACATGCGCACGGGGTCGTCGATGTTAAAGCTGTCGACGAGCGTGTTCGGGTCGACGAGCTCCTCCTCCTCGATCTCGTTGATCTCCTCGAGGGCGGGCTCGCCGTCGTCGGGCATGTTCGCGAGGAAATCCTCCGTCCCGACCTCGATGCCGAGCTGCTCAAGCGAGTCGTAGATGTGGTCCATCTGCTCGCTGTCGAGATCCATCGCGTCGAGCACGTCGGACAGCTCGCTCGCGTCGAGCTTGCCCTTTTTCGCGCCCTTGACGAACAGCTCCTTGAGCTTTTCGTGGGCGTTGATGAGCTGCGCCGCGGGGAGCGCGGCGATCCCCTTTTCATCGAGCTGCTTGCCCTTTTTCTTCTCCTCCGCCTGCTTCTTCGCGTCCTCGGCCAGCAGCTGGTCGGCCATGGCCTTGAGTTCCTTCTCGCTGTAGTGCTGTTCACTCATATTTGCTTTCCTCCGTAACCCTTTTTCTGTTTGTATTTCTCACAGGCGGCGGCCAGCGGATCCATCCCCGGCCCGGCACCCCGTTTTTCCGCTTCCTCCCGGATCACCCGGACATAGTCTCCGAGCGCGCGCTCCGCCGACGCGGCGGACTGCGGCTTCTGCAGCAGTGCCGTCAGCTGCGCCATCTCCTCCGCGGAGAGGACGCCGCCCAGCTGCGCCAGC
>OBLF01002427.1_pt1 | contig 12772 bp, 10 predicted proteins | sample 1519231 | NCBI WGS metagenome assembly OBLF01 (sample SAMEA2602895, study PRJEB22501) | metagenome | reverse complement strand
GGGCTTTGCCTTCCTGGATATCCAGATCCTGCCGGCGGTGCTGGAAATCGGCACCATCACTTTCTGCCTGTCCTTCCTGGGCTGTGCCTGCGGATCCCTGATCGGCATGTGGGGCAAGGCACGGGCGGAACAGGCCGGGGGCTTTGTGCTGCTGCTGATCGGCCTCAAAGCGGTGATCGAACATTACGGGATCCTGGACAACTGGACGCCTTTCCTGTTCTGATAAAAAGGGTGTGTTGCGCTGCAGCACACCCTTTCTTTAAAAGGAGGCAAAAATGGCCCGTCAGCGGTACATCATGCATGTGGATATGGATGCGTTCTTTGCTTCGGTGGAGCAGCTGGACCATCCGGAATACCGGGGAAAACCGGTGATCGTGGGAGGGCTGTCCGGCCGGGGAGTGGTATCCACCTGCTCCTATGAAGCCCGGAAATTCGGAGTCCATTCGGCCATGCCCATGGCCACGGCCCGGCGGCTCTGTCCCCAGGCCATCTATGTCCAGGGCCGGTACGGCCGGTATACGGAAATCTCCCGGGAAATCCGGCAGATCTTCCAGGAGTTCTCTCCGGTGGTGGAACCCTTGTCCATTGACGAAGCTTTCCTGGACCTGACGGGAATGGAAGCCCTGGTCGGGGATGTGTATGCCCTGGGACCGAAAATCAAGGAAACCATCCGGCAGCGGACGGGGCTTACCGCTTCGGTGGGGATGGCTCCCAACAAATTCCTGGCCAAACTGGCCAGCGATCTGCGGAAGCCGGACGGTCTGGTGATCATCCGGCCGGAAGAAGCGGCCGCCTTCATTGCCCCCCTGCCGGTGGGGCGGATCTTCGGACTGGGACAGCGGTCCGTGGGAGCCCTGGGAAAAATGGGAATCCGGACCATTGGTCAGCTGGCAGCCTGTGATCCCCGGCTGCTGAAGCCCCTTCTGGGAAAACAGGCGGAGGAGATCCGGGACCGGGCCCGGGGACTGGACAACCGCCCGGTGGTGCCCGACGAACAGCGGAAATCCCTGGGAAAGGAAAATACCTTTCCTGTGGATCTGACCGGCCGGGAAACCTGCCTGGGGGTGCTGTGGGATCTGTGTCAGCAGGTGGGCTGGCGGCTGCGCAGTGCCGGGCTTTCCGGCTGCACCGTGACCCTGAAGGTCAAGACCGCTTCCTTCCAGCTGCTGACCCGGAGCCGGACGGTAGAAGAACCCCTGGCCCAGGATGAAGAACTAATGGAACAGATCCGGGTCCTGGCCGGGCAGCTTCCCTGGACCTGGCCGGTGCGGCTGCTGGGGGTCAGCGTCAGCCACCTGGTGCCGGCCGGCGCCCAGAGCCTGGCGGTGGAAGACCAGCGGCAGCAGGACCGGAACCGGGCCCTGGATGCCCTGAAGCAGCGGTTCGGGGAAAACATCATCCGCAAGGGCTGGGGGAAACCGTGAAACCGGCTGGCCAGAGCCCGGGAAAAAGGGTACAATAGAACAAAACACGGAAGCAGGAAGGGAAAGCATATGGAACGGCGGAAGAAAATCGGGGTGGGGATGGTCCTGCTGGGCGCCACTTTGTGGGGCAGCAGCAGCAACAGTGTGGAATACCTGATGGTGGACCAGCATTTCACCTGGTCGGCCATCCTGTTCTGGCGGATGGTCTTTACCGGGATTTCCTTCCTGGGGATTTCCCGGTTCCAGAAGCAGGACCTGCTGGCACCCCTGAAACAGGACGGGAAATGGATGATGAAATTCATCCTTCTGGGGCTGTATCTGATGCAGGTGACCTTTTTCAAGGCCATTTACTACAGCAATGCGGCGACGGCCACCGTTCTCCAGTACACCATGCCCGCCATCCTGCTGCTGATGTATCTGGTAAAAGATTGGCGGCTGCCCACCCGCCGGGAAGTGGTGGCGGTGGTGCTGGCCCTTCTGGGGACGGCCCTGATCGCCACCAAGGGACAGGGGGCGGCCCTGGCGGTTTCCGGAGAAGCCCTGTTCTACGGCATCCTGGGAGCCTTCGGCATGGCCTTCTATACGGCCTATGCGGCGGTGCTGCTGAAAAAGTACAGCTGTTTCCTGATCCTGGGCTGGGGAAGCCTGGGAAATGCCCTGCTGCTCCAGCTGTTCCACCATCCCACCCTGGAAGGGGCCGTCCTGGACATCCATACGGCGGCGGCTTTCGGGATCCTGTTTGTGCTGGGGACCCTGGTGGCCTACTATGTGTACCTGGAAAGTACCAAGTATATCCCTCCGGCGGAAACCGGCGCTTTGGCTGCCTTTGAACCGCTTTCCGCCTACTTTTTCTCCGTGGTGGTCATGGGGAACCGGGTGGGGCCGGTGGAACTGGTGGGGGCCCTTTGTATCATCGTGATGGTCTGTGTCCTGACCCGCAATGACTGAATACGGGAAAGACAACAAAAATCTGTTGACAGACCGCCGCTGAATGCCTATAATGTAAATCATACTGAAACGGTAGTGATTAAAAAGGAAATCTTTTGGGGGAGGCAATGACAATGAGCGAAGAAAAGAAATACCATTTTGAGACCCTGCAGCTCCATGTAGGGCAGGAACAGGCCGATCCGGCCACCGATTCCCGGGCAGTGCCCATTTACCAGACCACATCCTATGTGTTCCGGAACAGCCAGCACGCCGCTGACCGGTTTGCCCTGAAGGATGCGGGCAACGTATACGGCCGGCTGACCAACCCAACGGAAGATGTCTTTGAAAAACGGATCGCCGCCCTGGAAGGCGGGGTGGCTGCCCTGGCCACGGCCAGCGGCGCTGCGGCTGTGACCTACGCCATGCAGGCCCTGGTCCATGCCGGCCAGCACATTGTCTGCGCCACCACCGTATACGGCGGGACCTATAACCTGTTTGAACATACGTTCCCGGATTTCGGCATTGAGACCACTTTCGTGGATCCCACCAAAGGCGTCCATGTTTTTGAAGAAGCCGTCCGGGAAAACACCCAGGCCATCTACATTGAATCCGTGGGCAACCCCAACGCCAACCTGATCGACATCGATGCGGTGGCGGCCATTGCCCACAAGCACAAGATCCCTCTGGTGGTGGACAGCACCTTTGCCACTCCTTATCTGCTGCGGCCCTTTGAACACGGGGCTGATGTAGTGGTCCATTCCGCCACCAAATTCATCGGCGGTCACGGCCCCACTCTTGGGGGCATCATCGTGGACAGCGGCAAATTCGACTGGGTGGCTTCCGGCCGGTTCCCCTGGCTGGTTGATCCCACCCCCAGCTACCACGGCATCAGCTTTGCCAAGGATGTGGGACCTGCCGCCTATGTAACCTATATCCGGACCCTGATCCTGCGGGATACCGGGGCCACCCTGTCTCCCTTCAACGCTTTCCTGCTGCTGCAGGGCACCGAAACCCTGTCCCTGCGGGTGGAACGGCAGGTGGAGAATGCCCTGAAGGTGGTGGACTTCCTGGCCAAGGATTCCCATGTGGCCAAGGTGAACCATCCGTCCCTGCCCGATCATCCGGATCATGAACTGTACAAGAAGTACTTCCCCAACGGCGGGATTTCCATCTTTACCTTTGAAATCAAAGGGGGCGCCGCTGCGGCCCAGAAGTTCATCGACCATCTGAAGATCTTCTCCCTGCTGGCCAATGTGGCGGATGTGAAGAGCCTGGTGATCCATCCGGCTTCCACCACCCATTCCCAGATGAACGAAGAAGAACTGGCGGCTTCCGGGATCACCCCGGCCACCATCCGGCTGTCCATCGGCACCGAACACATCGACGACATCATCGACGATCTGAAACAGGCTTTTGCCGCGTTGGATTGATGGGTAAAAAAGGTGCTGCACATGAAATCCCATGTGCAGCACCTTTTTCTATGTTATAATAAAAATTATCCATCCCAAACAGAGAAAGGCAGGCGGTTCCATGACCCGTACCACAACCAAAGACATGACTTCCGGCAACATTCCCCGGCTGATCCTGGAATTTGCCCTGCCACTGATGATCGGCAATGTTTTCCAGATGCTGTACAATACGGTGGATTCCATTGTGGTGGGGAATTTCGTGGGGACCCAGGCCCTGGCTGCCGTCAGTTCCACCACCATGATCACCAACATGTCGGTTTTCTTTTTCAACGGATTTTCCATCGGTGCCACGGTGATCATCGGCAAATGCTTCGGGGCAAAGGATCACGGGCTGCTCCATCGGGCGGTGGAAACCACCATGGCTGCCACCTTCCTTCTCTGCGTCCTGTTCACCGTGTTCTTTTTCACCGGCACGGATTTCATGCTCCATTTCATGAAAACGCCGGCGGATGTGTTCGACCAGGCGGCCCTGTATCTCCGGATCTATTTTGCCGGGGTCACCGGCCTCCTGCTCTACAACATGGGCAGCGGGGTGCTCCGGGCAGTGGGGGACACCAAACGGCCCCTGTATTTCCTGATCCTCACCAGTGTGCTGAACATTTTCCTGGATCTGCTTTTTGTGCTGGTGTTCCACTGGGGCATTGCCGGGGTGGCCTACGCCACCATCATTGCCCAGTTCATTTCTGCCGGGGCCACCCTGGCGGTGCTGCTCCGGACCCGGGATGTGTACCGGTTTTCCTTCCGGGATCTGTGTCTGGACGGGAACCTCCTGGGGCAGATTTTCCGGGTGGGCCTGCCTACGGCCATCCAGAGCATCATCACCTCTTTTTCCAACATTTTCGTCCAGTCCTACATCAACTTTTTCGGGGCCACGGTAATGGCCGGGTGGGGCTGCTACAACAAACTGGATCAGTTCATCATGCTGCCGGTGCTGTCCATGGCCATGGCGGCCACCACCTTTGTAGCCCAGAACATCGGGGCCCGGCAGGAAGAACGGGCCAACGACGGGACGGTTTCCTCCATTGTCCTGAGCCTGGCCATTACCGGGACCATTGCCGCCCTGCTGTTCATTTTTGCGGATTTCTCCCTGCGGCTGTTCACGGGAGATGAAGCGGTGATCCGGTCCGGGGTGGACTTTATCCATGTGAACATCTTCTTCATGATGTTCAACTGCGTGAACCAGGTGCTGGCCGGGGCGCTCCGGGGCCGGGGAGATTCCATGGGCCCCATGGTGATCATGCTCCTGTCCTTTGTGCTGGTCCGGCAGATCTACCTGTACATCATGACCCGGTACATCAGCAACACCCCCCTCACCGTGGGCTTCGGCTATCCGGTGGGCTGGGCCACCTGCTGTGTGCTGGAAGTGCTGTATTTCTGGCTGTATTGGAAGCATAAGGAGGGGTGAAAAATTCACACTCCCGGTTGCGGGCCGCGACTCACAGCTCGCGACCCGTAACAAAAAAGCTGTGAAGAAATGGGTTTTTCATTTCTTCACAGCTTTTTTTATCCCACCATCCCAATCAGCTTTTCCACCAGCTGGCCGCTGCGGATGAAGCTTTTCAGGTCCAGGTTTTCTTCCAGGGTGTGGTTTTTGGTGTAGCCGGTGGCCACGCCCAGGGAGGGCAGGCCTTTGGCGTTGAAAATGTTGGCATCCATGCCTCCGCCGCCCTGTTCGATCCGGGGGGCGATGCCCAGGGCTTCCAGGGCTTTGACGGCGGTCCGGATCACCGGCTCCGTTTCTGCCAGCTGGAAGGGCGCAAAGGAAATCTCCGCTGCCGTGCGCACCCGGGCGCCGGTGCCAGCCGCAGCTTCCTGGCAGTGGCGCTGGAAATAGTCCATGTAGGCTTCCAGTTTTTCCTGGTTCCGGCTCCGGCTTTCCCCTTTGACCCAGGCCCGGTCGCACACGATATTGGTGGCGGTGTTGCCGGTGCCCATCAGGGGGAAGTTGGCAACGGTCTCTTCATCCAGCCGTCCGTCCTTCAGGGTATCCAGGATGTGGCACAGAATGTGGGCGGCGTTGATGCCTTTTTCCGGTTCATTGCCCGCATGGGCGGCTTTTCCCAGGATTTCCGCCTGGAGCTTGGCCAGGCCGGGAGCCCCGTTGATCAGCCGGCCCAGGGTACCGGGGCTGTCCATCACATAGCAGAAGGGGCTTTGGAACCGGGACAGGTCCAGGGCCCGTCCCCCCCAGAGACCGGATTCCTCCCCTACGGTGAAGGCGATTTCCAGCCGGGGCAGAGGCTTCCGGGAGGCCAGGGCCCGCCGGACCCCGTCCAGGATGGCGCAGATGCCGCTTACATCGTCGGCAGCCAGGATGGTGGTGCCGTCGGACACCAGGCCCCCGTCCTTTTCCCGGGGCCGGATATGGAGCCCGTTGGCCACCCGGTCCATGTGGCTGCAGAACAGGATGGCTCCGGGACGGTCTCCTTCCCGGACGGCGGTGAGGTTTCCCGTATCCCCGCCAAAGGTCTCACCGGCCCGGTCTTCGGTGACGGCAAAGCCCAGGGCCCGGAGTTTGGCCGTCAGAACATCGGCAATGGCCCGCTCCTGGCCGGAAGCGGAATCGATCATGACCAGTTCTTTGAATTCTTCAATGATATCCATGGTTTTCCTCCTTGTCAGCCGCTGTTACAGGATCTTGGCCATAATGGTGGCCACCACAATGGAAAGCACCGTGACGGAGGTGAATCCGGAAATCACGTAGGCGGTGCCGATCCGTTTTTCCAGGTAGTCGATTTCTTCCGGGGTTTTCCCCACGGCTTTGGAAATTTCCTCGCTGATCAGCTGGGTACCGGGATACCCGATCATCTGGCACATGGCGATGCCGATGCACAGGTCCTTGTCCCCAACGATTTTCCACAGGGGGAGGATCTTGAAGGCCAGGATGATGCCTGCCACGGTTACGGCGAAGACGGCCACCACCGTGATCCCCAGCTGCCCCAGCATGCTGAAATCCACTTTGGCCAGGGAGGGGACGATGGCGGTGAGGGCACCGAAAATGAAGAAGCCGCTGGCGTTGGCATTCTTTTTCAGCAGATTGGCCGGTACCAGCCCCAGATTCCGGAGCACCAGACCGATGATCATGCACCACAGGAACATCCCCACCCAGTTGTGGGTCAGTTTGCCACCGATGGTGCCCAGCCAGGCGGCGGCAGCCCCGATGAACAGGCTGATATAGATGGTGAACCGGCGGGTGTTCCGTTCCGCCCAGGAAAGACGGGGGCTGTCCTGGGGGAGTTCTTCCTGGTCCAGGATGCTGTCCGGATCTTCCGCCTTCAGCTGCCGGAATTCCTCCACATACCGGCGGGCGGCCTTCAGCCCGAAATAGGAGGCGGGCAGGGTTCCCACGAACTTCTGGGTGGCGTACAGGAAGGCGGCCAGGGCGGCGGTCATGGCCAGCCCCTGGTCGGAAGCGGCCTTTACCATGGTGGTGGCAATGATGCCCCCGTTGATCACCGGTGCGGCAGCCAGGGCATTGGCCCGTCCGATAAAGGGAATCAGCACCAGGCAGGAAACGATGGCAATGGCCATGGCGATGCAGCTGGCGGCCACGGAGCGCCATTCCCGCTTCAGCATGGCCAGGTCAATGGTGGTGCCCATGTTCAGCAGCAGCATCACCATGGAAATGGGCCCCAGGGTGGTGAGCCCGGCCCGTTTGATGATATCCGGGGGAATGATCTTGAAAATGAACAGGACCAGAAAGGTCATCATAATTACAAAAAGAGAAGAAAGACGGGCCCTGGTCAGCTGGGATATCAGATCCCCAAAGGCAAAGACGGCCAGGACGATCAGCAGTGCGGTCCACATGGTCATAAAAAAGCCCCCTATAAAATCAGAGTGGGGCGGTGAAGGATTTTCACGCCCCGGATACGAAAGACCAGTTTTGGCAGAAAACTGGAAAATGAACGAAGAAATTCTATCACCTGCAGGGGGAATGTGTCAATGGATTCTTGCACATTCATCCATTGTCTGCTATAGTTTGTTTACGATTGCAAGAAAAGCAGCATGACAAGATCTAAAATTTGTTCCATTAAAAGGAGGGACTGTCCGTGAAATTTGTGCTGAGTATGCCTCTGGCTCCGGCGGGCATGGAAATGATGAAAAAACTGGGCATCCAATGGGAAGTGGGTCCCGGGATAAACTGGGAAGCCTATCCGGATGCTCTTTTGGAAAGCGCTGATGCACTGATCATCCGGCTGGAAAAATGTCCGGAATCCGTCCTCCGCCGGTGCCGGAACCTGAAGGTGCTGGGCCGTCCGGGGATGGGCTTTGAAAACGTCCCGGTGGACTGGTGTACGGAACGGGGCATCCCGGTGGTGCTGGCTCCCGGAGCCAACGCCCGGAGCGTGGCGGAACATGCCCTGGCCCTGATTTTTGCCTGTGCCAAGGATCTGAAGGAAATGGATGAGGAGAACCGGAAGGGGAACTGGGGGATCCGGGCCCAGGGAAAACAGATGGAGCTGGCGGGCAAAACCGTGGGCATTGTGGGGGTGGGCGGCATCGGCAGCCTGCTGGCAGGGATGTGCCGGGCTCTGGGCATGGAATGCATCGGCTGGAGCCATTCCCACAACCGGGCCCGGGTGGAGGCCGCCGGCTGCCGGTATGTGGAGACCCTGGAAGAAGTGCTCCGGACCAGTGATTTCGTGTCCCTGCACATTCCCCTGCTGCCTTCCACCCGGCACTGCATCGGCGCCCGGGAGCTGTCCCTGATGAAACCCACCGCTTTCCTCATCAACACGGCCCGGGGTGCGGTGGTGGACGAACAGGCCCTGGCGGATGCGGTGAACCAGGGGGTGATCGCCGGAGCCGGGGTGGATGTGTACGGAACGGAACCGGCGGTCCTGGACAATCCGGTATTCACCGCTCCCCGAATCCTCTGCACGCCCCACAGTGCGGCCCTGACCCCGGACTCCTGGGCCCGGATGGCCTGCGGCGCCGTGGAAGGCTGTTATGCCGTGTGCCAGGGGAAGGAATGGCCGGGGGTGGCCAATCCGGAGGTGTGGAAGAAAAAATCTTGACAGGACTCCGGTAATTTAGTACACTAGCGGAGTAAAGTAAAACAACAACTGAACGGTCCGGCCCAGAGACGGACCGTTTCGGTTTCTGAGGGGGTCCTGATGATGACAAAGGCAGTGGCAATATTGGGGAGCAGCGGAGGCAACCTGTACAATCTGGGAGGGAAGGATCCGGAATCCCTGCTGGGGGAATTGGTCCGGCAGATCAAAGCCGCCGGGATGGAACTGGCGGCCATCCAGTTCATCGGAGCGGAAGCTTCCATGGATACGGCCAGGCCGGATACCAAAGCGGCGCTGTGGACCTGGAACGGAACGGAACCCCAGGTGATCTTCCGGGGCACCCTGGAAGAAGTGAACCGGGAAGCGGTGCTGGAAGATGAAAAAATCGCCGGGCTCATCGATGAGGGGAAAGTGGACGGGCTGATCCTGGCCAGCTGCGATCCCAGGGGAGCCAACCGGCGGGCCATGGAAACGGCGGCGGAACAGAAACTGGCGGCCACCGGCACCGGGGGCACGTCCATGGCCCTGGCCCAGTCCATGGGCCTGAATGTGGTGGCGGTGTCCGGCACCACGGGCACCACCAACCGGACCCGGGCCATTGCCAATGTGTTTGCCCTGGCCAGATTCTGGAAGCTCAGCTACCGGCCGGCCATGAACGGGGGTGTCACCACCGAGGGGCCGGAGGAAAAATCCAGCCTGCTGTCCCGGATCAGCGTCCGGGGGATCCTGATGGCTTCCCTGCCCGGGTTCATCGCCATGGCCCTGACCCTGATCCTCAGCAAGGTGCCGGGACTGGCCTACTTTGAAAAGATCTTCAACGTGATGATCGATGCCCTGCCGGTAATCGTGGCCACCGGGGCCGCAAACCAGTTTGCCGGCAGGGGGATTGTGCCCTTTGGGGCGGGGGTGGTCACCGGGTCCGTGTCGGTGAGGGGCGGCCTCATGGGGGGCATCAGCGGCGGGACCCGGGCGGGGTTCTGGGTCCATTCCCTGCTGCTAAAATGCCTGAAACTGATTTCCCCCGCCACCACCGCCAACATTGTGGCCGGGGGCATTGCGGGACTGGCAGCCGGCCTTCTGATCTACCTGTTCATTGCGCCTCTGGCGGATGCGGTGGGCAACGGCATCCGCTATGTGATCGACTGGGCCTTCTCCATCCATCCGGTGCTCTGCGGCGGCCTGGCCGGGCTCCTGATCTGGCCGGCCATTATGGGGGGCATGTACCATGCGGCCATCCTGCCCATTATCTTGCTGGAAATGGAAAAGACCGGGAACTCCTTCCTGGGGGCCATCGACATGGTGGGGCTGGTGATGGTGTCCGCCGGGATCATGGCAGCCAATATCCTGGCGCCCCGGCGGAAGGACGACCGGGCCCTGGCCATTCCGGGACTGTTCATCAACATGGCTTTCGGGACCTTTGTGGAAGCAGCCTATCCCTTTATGTTCTCCAATAAAGTGGTGATGGCCGGCGCCATCCTCTCCGCCGGGGTCGGCGGGGTGGCCGTGGGGTATTTCAATGTGCGGGGGACGGCCTACGTGCCCAGCATCGTGGCCCCCACCCTGTCCAACAATGTGCTGGGTTTTGCCCTGTGCATGTTCCTGTCCGCCTTCTGTGCCTGCTGCATCACCCTGGCGGCCAACCGGTTTACGAAGAATAAGGAAGAGTGAAAAGAAGGGGTCAGCAGCCGATGGAAATCAATTTTTGCAAATTGATTTTGAAACAGCATAAACCGTAGGGGGTGCAGGCCGGTTGCCCCGCAAAACACATGGGCAACTGCTGATTTGGCGGGCGGCCGGGCCTGTCGCCCTTACGGAAACGATTGATACAACCATTGCCGTTGACAGATGACTGTTGACCGGGGGTGTTGCACGTCCTGTGCAACACCCCCCTCATTTTTTCACAAACAGCGGATCCTTTATCCGGAAATAGTCGTGGATCAGGTCTTTGTAGCAGAGCATGGCCTTGTTCAGGTAGGCTCCTTTTTTGTAGGTGATGCACATTTCCCAGTAGGGGTCACCGGGGATCCGGTAAAAGGCGATCTTGTCCTGGTACCGGTAATAGCCGCCGGCCACGATGGTACAGGCCATGTTGTTCTTCACCATGGTCAGCAGGGCCCGGATGCTGGCGCTTTCAAACAGCACATAGGGATGGTAGTCCGCCTTTTTCAGGATCCGGTCGATGAGCTGGCGCATGGTGGATTTGGGGAACATGAGTACAAAGGGGCTGTCCTTGCACTGATCCACTTCCATATAAGGCAGTTCTTCCAGGGGAGTGCCGGGCCGGGCCGGGTTGACGGCCCTGGGATTCTGCCGGGGAATGGCCAGCAGCAGCGGTTCTTTCCGGACCAGCTCGAATTCCAGGTCCGGTACCTTTTGCTTTTCCGTGACGGTGACTACCCCCAGATCCGTATCCCCCCGGCTGAGGCAGTTCAGCTGGTCCACCACGAACATTTCATGAGGGCGCAGGGTGATGCCGGGGAATTTCCGGTGGAACTGGGGGTAGGTGGATACCAGCATGTCGATGCCCCGTTCCCGGGAAAAGGTCAGCCGCAGGTCTCCCAGGCTGCTCTGGGCCATGTCATGGATGATGTTGTAGGCCTCCCGTTTTTCCCGGAGCATGTTCTCTCCGTATTCCAGGTACACCCGGCCGGCGCTGGTGGGGGTCATGTCGTGCTTGTGCCGGACAAAGAGTTTGATCCCCAGCTGCTGTTCCAGCTTCAGCAGCTGCTGGTTCAGGGCGGACTGGGTGATGAACAGCTGCTCGGCGGCCCGGGTAATGCTGCCGGTTTCCGCAATCTTCACAATGTATTCGATCTGTTTCAGATCCATTGCGCACACCTCACTTAGAAAAACTAATTTTAGAACTAAAAATAAACAATTTGATTTATAGTAGCATGAAAATTACAATAAAGTCAAACACTGAATCCGGACGCTATTCACAAAAGACTGAAAACGCGCAATTTCAGAGAAGCCGCCGGATCGATGGTCAAGGCCTGTGACACAGTTGGAACCTGTTGGTTATTCATCAAGGAGGAGCAAATCAATGACACCCGTAATTACCAAAATGGAAGTTTATCCGGTTGCCGGCAAGGACAGCATGCTGCTGAACCTGAGCGGCGGACATGCCCCTTATTTCACCCGGAACATTGTCATTCTGACCGATTCTGAAGGCAAAACCGGCGTGGGGGAAGTCCCCGGCGGCCCCAAGATCACCAATGCCCTGGAAGATGTGAAGGACATTGTGGTGGGGACCAAGATCTCTGATTACCGGAACACTCTGCTGGCAGTGAAGGCCCATCTGGACAAGAACGGCGAAGAAGATGTCCGGGGCAACCAGACCTTCGATCTGCGGACCGGGGTCCATGTGATGACTGCCATCGAAGCCCCCTATCTGGACCTGCTGGGCAAGTTCCTGGACATGCCGGTCTGCCGTCTGCTGGGCAACGGCCAGCAGCGGGATTTCGTCCGGTTCCTGGGCTATCTGTTCTTTGTGGGCGACCGGAACAAGACGGATCTGCCCTATGATCACGAAGAAGATTCCGATTGTGAATGGTACCGTCTGCGGAACGAAGAAGCCCTGGATGCAGACAGCGTGGTGGCCCTGTGCCGGGCTGCCAAAGAAAAATACGGCTTCAAGGACTTCAAACTGAAAGGCGGCGTGCTGCCCGGGGATGAAGAAATGAAGGTCATCAAGGCCATGAAGAAAGCCTTCCCGGATGCCCGGATGGACCTGGATCCCAACGGGGCCTGGAAACTGGATGATGCAGTCCGGTACGTATCCGACATGCACGGCATCCTGACCTATTGTGAAGATCCCTGCGGGGCTGAAGGGGTTTACCCCGGCCGTGAAATCATGAGCGAATTCCGCCGGCGCACCGGCTTCCCCACCGCCACCAACATGATCGCCACCGACTGGCGGCAGGTGGGCCATTCCCTG
>OBLF01002418.1_pt1 | contig 12806 bp, 9 predicted proteins | sample 1519231 | NCBI WGS metagenome assembly OBLF01 (sample SAMEA2602895, study PRJEB22501) | metagenome | reverse complement strand
CTGCCGCACCTCGCTCGCCGTATCGGCACTTAGAATTATGCGGTATTGCCTAAAATATATAATGCAGAGCCACCCCGCCGTTGGGGCAGAAGTTTCCCGCGGCGGGGTGATTTTTGTGATTTTATAGGGAACGGTTTTGAGCGTTCTATTATCTGCCGCCTATCTCCAACACATAACAAACCCCATATTTTCTGAGCGGCGCCCCGCGCCGCGATCCACCGCCATTATTCATTATTATTTATTCTTTTTCCGTCTCCCCGCCGCCCAATTCCTAATTTCTAATTTTCCTCTCAACTCCTCACTCCTAACTCCTACTTCCTAACTTCTTCACCATTCTCCCCGTATTCAGCCCGCAGGTCAGCAGGTTAGAGGCTGTCATAACCGCCAGAAAGCCCGGCATACCGTATTGCGGCATCAGCCACAAAATGCCTGCAATGCGCAAAATGGAATCCAGCACCGAATAGCGGAAGGTCGCCAGCTGCTCCCCCATGCCTTTTAAGATCGCATCCACCATGCTTTCCAGGTACATAAAGGGCGCCACAAAGCCCAGTACCTGCACATAGCGGCCCGCCTGGGCATCGTGATAGAGCAAAATGGCGGCATCCTTGCCAAACAGCACCAGCGCGGCCCCCACCAACAGCGAAAACCCACCCGTCAACCCCATGGCAAGCTGCACAAGGCGGCGCAGGGCAGCGGTATCCCGGGCGGTGTGGGCACGGGTGATTTCCGGCATCAGCAGGCCGGAAAGTGCCGCCAGCACCGAGAACGGAAAAAAGATAAGCGGCAGTGCCATGCCTTTTAAGGAGCCATACTGCGCCACGGCTTCGGCGCGGGTGCCAAGGTAAGCGGCAAGACAGGCGGGGATCAGCACGCTTTCCCCTGCCTGCAAAGCGCTGGCCACCAACCGGCTGCCGGTCACAGGCAGCACAATTTCCCACAGCTCCCGGCTGGTATAGCCGCGGGGCGGGTCATCGGCGCATGGGCGGAAGCTCGGTTCCTGCCGGGCAAACAGCGCCATAATGCCGCAGGAGACCGCCTCGCTGACAGTATTGCCGATGAGCACCGCACAGCAAGCGTAAGCCGCGCCCCAGTGGGCCAGCTTTACCAGCGCCAATGCGGCCACGGCCATCCGCACGGTCTGCTCCACCAGTTGGGCAATGATATTCGGTTCCCCCCTTCGCCGCGCCAAAAAGCCCCCCCGCAGCGCCCCGGCCGCCGCAATAAACGGCAGGCTGGGGGCCAGCGTACACAGCCCCAGCTCCGCGCGGGAATCATGCAGGGCAAAGCGGGCCAAAGGGTCCGCCAGCGCCAGCTGCGCCAGCATGGCGGCGGTGCCCAATACGGCCGCTGTTGCCGCAAGGCTGCGCAACGTCGGGGCCATGCCGCGCCCGCGGGTCAGGCACTGCGCACCCAGCCGTGTGGACGCCACATTGATGCCCGCCGAAGCCAGCGAAACAAACACCATATAGACGGATAAGATCAGCTGGTACAGGCCCATACCCTCCGGCCCCAGGCGCGCAGCCACAAACACCCGGAACACCATGCCCAGCGCCCGCAGCGCAAAGCCCGCCACTGTCAGCAGTGCTGCATTTTTCAAATAGGTTTTCCCCCGCAGTGCCGTTTTTGCCGCCCCCCCTTGCCCGTATAAAGCCAGTATATTCTGCATTGCTGCGGTTTATGGCAGGGGTCTATGAAAAAGTATCACCCATACAATTCGGACATTTTTGCTGGGTTGGCGTGCTATTCGTTTTGATAGTACTTGCATTTTGTGCTCTGACGCGGTACACTAATAAAGTGCGGCCCATGCCGCAAAACGGAGAACGGTGCCGAAGCGGGGCAGTTGCAGCGCCCCGCCCGGCACAGATAAAAGGAGCTATCCCCACATGAGTGAAGCATGTCCCCACGATTGCAGCAACTGCCACGCTGACTGTTCCAGCCGTGCGCCGCAGCATGAACCGCCGCACGCAAAAAGCCACATCAAAAAAGTGATCGGCGTTGTTTCCGGCAAGGGCGGCGTTGGCAAAAGCATGACCAGCGCCATGATGGCTGTTTCCATGCGCCGCAAAGGCTACAAGGTCGGCGTGCTGGATGCTGACATTACCGGCCCTTCCATCCCCAAATTGTTCGGCGTTCATGGCCCGGCCATGGGCACCGAGGACGGCATCAACCCGGTGGAAAGCCACACCGGCATCAAGATCATGTCCATCAACCTGCTGCTGGAAGATGAGGAAGCCCCCGTTGTGTGGCGCGGCCCCGTGATTGCCGGTGCGGTCAAGCAGTTCTGGCAGGAAGTGATCTGGGACGACGTTGACTTTTTGTTTGTCGATATGCCTCCGGGAACCGGCGATGTGCCGCTGACCGTGTTCCAGACTCTGCCGGTAGACGGCATCATTATTGTATCCAGTCCGCAGGAGCTGGTCGGCATGATCGTTGGCAAGGCTGTGCAGATGGCCGAAATGATGAAGGTTCCCATCCTTGGCATTGTGGAAAACATGAGCTATGTGCTCTGCCCGGACTGCGGCAAGCATATCAACGTGTTTGGCGACAGCCATGTGGACGAGACCGGCAAGAAGTACCACCTGCCCGTGCTGGCCAAAATGCCGCTGAACCCCGAATTTGCCAAAGAGGCGGACGCCGGCATGATTGAAACCTTTGCCGGGGATTATCTGGACGGCGCAGCAGACGCTGTAGCCAAGCTGCTGAAGTAACTTTTCATTTTGGAATCCGGGCCCCATGCCCCGTTTGCAGCCTGTGTGGGGGCATGGCCCTGAAAAATTTATCCATACAGGAGGAAATACATTATGAAAAAGTTCCTGGAAGAGTTCAAAGCTTTTGCCCTGAAAGGCAACATGATGGACATGGCCATCGGTGTTCTCATCGGCGGCGCATTCTCCACGCTGGTCACTTCTTTGACGGACAACATCATCACCCCCATCATTGGCTTTTTGTTCCAGACAGATTTCAGTGATGTTGTGCTGCCCCTGCCGTTTGGCATCAACCTGGGCATCGGTGCATTCATCTCTGCCGTCATTAACTTTATCATTCTGGCATTCGTTCTGTTCTGTATGCTGAAAGCCATGAACAAGCTCATGGACCTGGGCAAGCATGAAGAAGAAAAGCCCGCCGAGCCGGAAGCCCCTAAGGCCCCGACGCAGGAGGAGCTGCTGGCCGAGATCCTGGCTGTTTTGAAAGAGCAGCAGGCTGCAAACGGCAAATAACACACCGTTTTGCCCGGCAGTTATTGCCGCAGCTTAATTTTATTAAGTTTAACCATTGCAAAACAAAGCAAATAAGGTTTTTGCGTTAATTTCATAAAAATCTTTTGTTTGATGATTGCCATTCCCCTACTGGTGTGGTATAGTACGTACAAGAACAAAGACGTTCCCACAAACGGGTTAGTGTACCCGTTGGGGAACGTCTTTTTTCGTATCTATGCCAGGGTGGGAAATGTGCGTTCCCGCCCGGCCCCGCAGGAAATTACGGGAAGGAGCAAAAAACGGATGGAAAACTTTACAGAGCGCAAGGCCCCCGCCGGGCTGTATGATCCGCGGTTTGAACATGACAACTGCGGCATTGGTGCAGTTGTGGATATCAAGGGCCGCAAAACCCACAAAACAATCGACGATGCTTTGCAGATCGTGGAGCACCTGGAACACCGTGCCGGTAAGGATGCTGAAGGCAAAACCGGCGATGGTGTCGGTATCCTGCTGCAGATCGGCCACAAGTTCTTCAAAAAAGCTGCCGAAGAAGCCGGCATTACGCTGGGCAACGAGCGTGACTACGGCATTGGCATGTTCTTTTTCCCACAGGAAGAGCTGAACCGCAACCAGGACAAAAAGCTGTTTGAGATCATCTGCAAAAAAGAGGGGCTCAACTTCCTTGGCTGGCGCGAAGTGCCCACCTGCCCGGAAATTTTGGGCCACAAGGCACGTTCCTGCATGCCCAGCATCTGGCAGGCATTTGTGGAACGCCCGGCCCGCGTAAAGCCCGGCATTGACTTTGACCGCAAGCTTTATGTTGCCCGCCGCGTGTTTGAACAGTCCAGCCAGGATACTTATGTGTGCAGTCTTTCCAGCCGCACCATTGTGTACAAGGGCATGTTCCTGGTTAAAGAACTGCGCCTGTTCTATCCCGATTTGCAGAGCGAAGATTATGAATCTGCCATCGGCATGGTGCACAGCCGTTTTTCTACCAACACGGCACCCAGCTGGAACCGCGCCCACCCCAACCGCTTTATCCTGCATAACGGCGAGATCAACACCATCCGCGGCAACGTGGATACCATGCTGGCCCGCGAGGAAACCATTGGTTCCAACTACCTGAAAGAGGATATGACCAAGGTTCTGCCCATTGTGAACCAGGGTGGTTCCGACTCCGCCATGCTGGATAACACGCTGGAGTTTATGGTTATGAACGGCATGGAGCTGCCGCTGGCTGTTATGGTCACTATCCCCGAACCGTGGGAAAACAACCATAGTATGGACCCCAAAAAGCGTGCGTTCTATCAGTATTACGCCACCATGCTGGAACCGTGGGACGGCCCCGCTTCCATCCTGTTCAGTGACGGCGATGTGATGGGCGCTGTGCTGGATCGCAACGGTCTGCGCCCCAGCCGCTACTATATCACCAAAGACGGCCGCCTGATCCTTTCCAGTGAGGTCGGCGTGCTGGATATTCCCGCCGAAGAAATCGTGCGCAAGGACCGCCTGCGCCCCGGCAAAATGCTGTTGGTGGATACCACCAGGGGTGAGCTGGTGGATGACGAAAGCCTGAAAGCCGATTACGCCAGCCGCGAGCCTTACGGCGAATGGCTGGACCGCAACCTGGTCAACCTGGCCGATTTGAAGATTCCCAACGAGCGTGTGCCCAGCCACGAGCATGACGAGCTGGTGCGGCTGCAGAAAGCATTCGGCTACCAGTACGAGGATGTTTCCACCATGATCCTGCCGATGGCAAAGAACGGCGCAGAGCCTGCCGGTGCCATGGGCAGCGATACCCCGCTGGCCGTTTTGAGCCACACCCATCCCCCGCTGTTTGAGTATTTTAAGCAGATGTTTGCCCAGGTCACCAACCCGCCCATCGACGCCCTGCGCGAGAAGATCGTGACCTCCACCACCGTATACGTTGGCGCACAGGGCAACCTGTTGGAAGAGGACGCCGAGAACTGCAAGGTGCTGAAAATCACCAACCCCATTTTGACCGAAACCGACCTGATGAAGATCAAGGCCATGAAGGTTCCCGGCTTTAAGGTGGAAACCATCTCCATCTGCTACTATAAGAACACCGACCTGGAAAAGGCCATTGACCGCCTGTTCGTTGATGTGGACCGCGCCTACCGCGATGGTGCCAACATCCTGATTTTGTCTGACCGCGAAATTGATGAGTACCATGTCGCCATCCCCAGCCTTCTGGCTGTGGGCGCAGTTTCCAAGTATCTGGTTCGTACCCGCAAGCGCACCGCCATGGCCCTGATCCTGGAAAGCGGTGAGCCCCGCAAGGTTCATGATTTTGCCACCCTGCTGGGCTACGGTGCCTGCGCCATCAACCCCTATCTGGCACAGGAGACCATCGGCGAGCTGATCAATGAGGGTCTGCTGGACAAAGATTACTATGCCGCTGTGAACGACTACAATAAAGCCGTTCTGGCCGGCATCGTCAAGATTGCCTCCAAGATGGGCATTTCCACCATCCAGTCCTACCAGGGCAGCCAGATTTTTGAAGCGCTGGGTCTGAGCAACGAGGTAGTGGATAAGTACTTTACCAACACCGTCAGCCGTGTGGGCGGTATTACCATCCGCGACATCCAGAACGACCTGGAAGCCCGCCACAAGCAGGCATTCGACCCTCTGGGCCTGGATATCAGCATGGAGCTGACCAGCCTGGGTGAGCACAAGCTCCGCAGCGGCAAGCTGGCCGAAGATCATCTGTACAACCCGCTGACCATCCACCTGCTGCAGCAGGCCTGCTGGACCGGCGATTACAACAAGTTCAAGGCTTACACCGATGCCGTGAACGCCGAGGGCGGCGATGCCATGCACCTGCGCAGCCTGCTGGACTTCAATTATCCTGACGCCGGTATCCCGCTGGACGAAGTGGAAAGCGTGGATTCCATCGTACACCGCTTCAAGACCGCTGCCATGAGCTATGGCGCCCTTTCTGAGGAAGCCCACGAGTGCATGGCCGTTGCCATGAACCGCATCGGCGGCAAGAGCAATACCGGCGAAGGCGGCGAAGCCGAAGACCGTTTTGGCACCGAGCGCAACAGCGCCATCAAGCAGGTGGCATCCGCCCGTTTTGGCGTGACCAGCAAGTATCTGGTTTCCGCCAGTGAGATTCAGATCAAGATGGCACAGGGCGCAAAGCCCGGCGAGGGCGGCCAGCTGCCTGGCGGCAAGGTCTACCCCTGGGTTGCCAAGACCCGCCACTCCACCACCGGCGTGGGCCTGATCTCTCCCCCGCCGCACCATGATATCTACTCCATTGAGGACCTGGCCCAGCTGATCTATGACCTGAAATGCTCCAACCGCAAGGCTGCCATCAACGTCAAGCTGGTCAGCGAAGCCGGTGTCGGCACCATTGCTGCCGGCGTTGCCAAGGCCGGCGCCGAAGTGATTTTGATTTCCGGCTTTGACGGTGGCACCGGCGCTGCACCGCGCAACTCCATCCACAATGCGGGCCTGCCGTGGGAGCTGGGCCTTGCCGAAGCACACCAGAGCCTGATCATGAACGGCCTGCGTTCCCGCGTGCGCATTGAAGCCGACAGCAAGCTGATGAGCGGCCGCGATGTGGCCATTGCCGCCATGCTGGGCGCTGAAGAGTTCGGCTTTGGCACCGGCCCGCTGGTTGCCATGGGCTGCGTGATGATGCGCGTGTGCAACCTGGATACCTGCCCCATGGGCATCTGCACCCAGAACCCCGAGCTGCGCAAGCGCTTTAAGGGCAAGCCGGAATACATCATCAACTTTATGCGTTTTATGGCCGAGGATCTGCGCGAATACATGGCCCGCCTGGGCGTGCATACCGTGGATGAACTGGTTGGCCGCACCGACCTGCTGAAAGTCAAGGATGCCCCGGCTGGTTCCCGCGCAAGCGAGATGGACCTGACTGCCCTGTTGAAAACCCCGCTGGTGGAAAACAGCAGCGTACACTTCAACGCCAAGGATGTTTACAACTTCGGCCTGGAAAAAACGCCGGATATGCGCGTGCTGATGAAGAAGTTCAAGAAGAGCTTTGACATGGCAGAGCCCAAGCCGATGACCGTTGAACTGGAAGTTGGCAACACCGACCGCGCGTTCGGCACGATTTTTGGCAGCGAGATCACCCGCAAGTTTGGCAACACTCTGCCGGAAGATACCTTCCATGTGATCTGCAACGGGTACGGCGGCCAGAGCTTTGGTGCCTTTATCCCCGCTGGCCTGACCTTGGAACTGGTTGGCGATTCCAACGACTATATGGGCAAGGGCCTTTCCGGCGGCAAGCTGATCGTTTACCCGCCCAAGGATGTCACCTATGACCGCAGCGAGAACATTGTCATTGGCAACGTTGCCCTGTACGGTGCAACCGCTGGTAAAGCGTTCATCAACGGTGTGGCTGGCGAGCGTTTCTGCGTGCGCAACTCCGGCGCTACCGCTGTTGTGGAAGGCGTTGGCGACCACGGCTGCGAATATATGACCGGCGGCACCGTGGTGGTGCTGGGCAAGACCGGCAAAAACTTTGCAGCCGGCATGAGCGGCGGCATCGCCTATGTGCTGGATGAGGACTGGGATTTCTACACCCGCGTCAACAAGGATATGGTCAGCCTGGAGCCGGTGGAACACAAGTATGATGTTTCGCTGCTGAAGGATTTGATCCGTGAACATGTGGAAGCTACCGGCTCCCCCCGCGGCAAGGAAATCCTGGATAACTTTGGCGAGTATCTGCCCAAGTTCAAAAAGGTCCTGCCCCATGACTATGACAAGATGCTGCGCCTGATTGCCCAGATGGAAGAAAAAGGCGAAGACAGCGAGCAGGCACAGATCGAAGCGTTCTATGCAATGAAGAACGCTGCTAACAAATAAGGGAGGCGCAAACGATGGGAAAACCGACAGGATTTATGGAAATTGCCCGGCAGACCAGCACGGAGCTGCCGCCCGAAGAACGCATTCAGAACTTTAACGAATTTCACATCCCGCTGCCGCAGGATGAACAGCAGGCGCAGGGTGCCCGCTGCATGGATTGCGGCGTACCGTTCTGCCAGGCTGGCATGATGATTGGCGGCATGGCAAGTGGCTGCCCGCTGAACAACCTAATCCCCGAATGGAACGACCTGGTCTACCAGGGCAAGTGGGATCTGGCTGTACATCGCCTGCGCGCCACCAACCGCTTCCCGGAGTTTACCAGCCGGGTATGCCCCGCTCTGTGCGAAGCTGCCTGCACCTGCGGCTACACCACCGGCAGCCCTGTTACCGTGAAGGAGAACGAGCACGCCATTGTAGAATATGGCTATGAATCCGGCCTGCTGACCGCCTGCCCGCCCCCGACCCGCACCGGCAAAACCGTTGCCGTGGTAGGTGCCGGCCCTGCCGGCCTTGCGGTTGCCGATTACCTGAACAAGCGCGGCCACAAAGTGACCGTGTACGAGCGTGAGGACCGCGTGGGCGGCCTGCTGATGTACGGCATCCCCAACATGAAGCTGGAAAAGCAGGTCATTGACCGCCGCGTGAACATTATGAAGGCCGAGGGCATTGACTTTGTAACCTGCGCCGATGTTGGCAGCAGCACCCCTGCCCAGGATGTGCTGGATGCACACGATGCCGTTGTGCTGGCCTGCGGTGCCAAGCAGGCGCGTGACATCAACGCCCCGGGGCGCGATGCACAGGGGATCTACTTTGCCGTGGATTACCTGACCAGCGTGACCCGTAGCCTGCTGGATTCCGGCTTTTCCGATGGCAAGGCCGTGAGTGCCAAGGACAAAAAGGTGTTGGTCATCGGCGGCGGCGATACCGGCAACGACTGTGTCGGCACCGCCATCCGCCAGGGCTGCGCAAGCGTGACCCAGCTGGAAATGATGCCCTGCCCGCCCACAGAACGCACCGCCGCCAACGCCTGGCCCGAATGGCCCAAGGTGCTGAAAACCGATTACGGCCAGCAGGAAGCCATTGCCGTGTTTGGCAGCGACCCGCGCATTTACCAGACCACGGTCAAAGAGTTCTATAAGGACGAAGCCGGTCAGGTTTGCGGTGCGCTGATTGCCAAGCTGGAAAGCAAAGTGGTGGATGAAGCCACCGGCCGCCGCGCCATGGTGCCCACCGGCGAAGAATTTGCCATCGAGTGCGACCTGGTGCTGATTGCCGCCGGTTTTACCGGCTGCCAGCCCTATGTGGCCGAAGCGTTTGGCGTTGACCTGACCAAGCGCGGCACCGTTGCCGATACTAAGTACGCCACCAACGTGCCCCATGTATTTACCTGCGGCGATATGCGCCGCGGCCAGAGCCTTGTTGTTTGGGCCCTGCGCGAAGGCCGCGATGCCGCCGCCGAGGTGGATAAGAGCCTGATGGGCTACACCAACCTGTAACAAGCCATTTTCTTAACATCCGTTTTATAATGGACAGCAGCCCCCGTACCGATGTGCGCACAAAATCATCGGTGCGGGGGCTGCTGCTTTATGATTTTATTATGGCTTCAGGTTATTTATCCTTATTGTCCTTGTGGAACGCCACATAGAAGCAGAGGATGAGCCCTGCGCACATGGCCGCTGTGGAGATGATGAACGGCACCAGCGTTTGGGTACCCAAAAAGCTGCCCAGCAGGCCGTTAATGCCATTATAGTTCCAGGGGTTCATAACGGCATAGATAAAGCAGAACGAAGAAAACACAAGGCCAACCAACGTCAGCAGCAGGCCACATAACAGTTTGGGTGCCATAGTTTTCCCTCCTCTTCATAATACACCGTCATATTTTATTTTCTGTTCTTGCAACCATCAATGTCTCGCTTACCGAGCCGCTGATGGTTGATCTCACAGCATTTTATCCAGCAGCGGCCAAAGCGCCTGGGTGTTGGCGTTGAACTGGGGGTAAAAATCATCCTGGATGGAATAATCAAAATACAGGGCGCGTGCAATGCGGCGGGCGGCGGGCAGGTAGCGCGGGTTTTCGCGTCCGCCTGCCTGCTGCAGCTTATCCGAAAGCTGGGTACACACCACAGCCCACCGGACGTCAATCCCGGCGCGGGCGGTGATGGCGGCATCGTCCAGGTAATTTTGCAGGGTGCGCTGTTCCTGCGCGGATACGCGGGCACCGCACAATGGCAGCTGCACGTAATATTCCATGGCGGCTGTTGCCGGGTCAATGGCCTGGCCCAGCGGGTAAAGAGCGCAGGCCAGCGGGCGGGCGGCGTGGATGGTGCAGGCATCGGCCTCAAAAAAGGGGCAGTTGCCTGTGCGGGCATTGGGGCGCAGCACCACGGCAGGCAAAAGGGTCTGCGGGGCAAACTCCTGCTTGCAAAAGGCATCCGCCATCAAGCGCGGGGGCAGGCCCAGGCGGCGGGCAATCCGGTACAGGTCGTAACCGGAAAGCACCAGGTCCCGCCGGTTACGGCAGCAGTCCCCGCAGCCTGCACAGACAAAGTCAAATGGCTCCCCTGCCGCCAGCCGCGGGCACTGGGCCAGCGCAGTGGCAGATTCGGCACGGCCCGGTTCTGTCACAGGCGCACCTCCAGTGGGGTCTGTTCGCCATCCGCCATGGCGCGCACAGCCTTAAAGGCGCTTTCCACCATGCTGGCCACGTTCACATCGGTATAAAACGCGGTGTGCGGGGTAAAGATCACATTCGGGAAGCTGCGCAGCATGGCGAGTTCGCGGTTTTGCAACGCATCGCCCATATGGTTAAAGTAGAACAGGCCGTTCTCGTTTTCCACAACGTCCAGGCCGGCTGCGCCGATCTTGCCGCTTTCCAGCCCGTTTATCAGCGCTTCCGGGTCAATCAGGGTGCCGCGGGCTGTGTTGATCAGCACAACGCCGTTTTTCATCTTGGCAATAGCGTCGGCATCGATCATATGGCGGTTGGCGGCGGTGGCGTTGGTGTGCAGAGTGATGATATCGCAGCTCTTGTACAGGGTATCCAGATCCACATACTCGGCATACTGGCGGGCTTCATCGTTGGGGTACAGGTCGTAAGCCAGCAGCTTGCAGCCAAAGCCGCTCAAGTGGCGCAGCACAGTGCGGCCAATGTTGCCGGTGCCGATCACACCCACCGTCATACGGGTGATGTCGCGGCCCATCTTGCCGCTTAAGGAATAATCCTGGGCATCGGCACGGCGCAGAATCTGGCCCACTTTGCGGTTGCACATCAGCATCAGCATAATGGCATAATCGGCCACACCTGCCGGCGGATACCAGGAATGGGAGATGCGCATGCCAAGCTCCTTGGCTTTCTGCTGCGGAATATGGTCATAGCCAATGCTGCGGCAGGGTAGGAATTTGACCCCCATCGCGGCCCAGGCTTCCAGATATTCCGGTGCAATCAGGCAGGGGTTGGTGCTGACGGCATCGCAGCCTTTGGCAAGTTCCAGGTTATCCGGCGTGGGGACCTCTGCGGTATAGGCATAATCAATGCCGTACTGTTTGCTGTATGGCTCACAATAGGCTTGCTCGTCGAAAGGACGGAGGGCATAAAACATGATCTTCATGGTATAACCTCCTTAATAATAGGGTTACAAAAACAGCTTCTTAATGGGGCTGCTCAAATCACAGGGTAAAATCCAGGGTCTCCCCCAGCCAGCCCATGCACAGGGGCAGCCAGGCATTGTTATGCTTGTTAGGGGTGTTGACCTCGTTGGTGCAGGTGCTGGAGCCATGGCCGCCATGGGTGAACAGGTGCAGCTCAAACGGCACGTTGTTTTCTTTCAGGGCGCCCGCCAGCAGCAGGCTGTTTTCCACGGGCACAGCCTGATCTTCCACGGTGTGCCAGATGAAGAAAGGCGGCACATCGGGGCGCACCTGGTTTTCCAGGCTCATGGTCTGCAGCAGGGCTTCATCTGCGCCGCACAGGTTCTCAAAAGAGCCGCGGTGGGCAAACTTGCCGCTGGTGATAACGGGGTACCCCAGCACCACCGCATTGGGGCGGGCTTCGGTTCCGGTAATACCAAGGGCCTGCTGCACGGGAGCTGCATCCCACAGCAGGGCGGTGGAAGCCGCCAGGTGGGCACCGGCAGAAAAGCCAACGATGGTAATCTTATCCGCCGCAATGCGCAGGTCCGCCGCATTCCGGCGCAGGTACAGGATGGCGGACGCGGCTTCGGTCAGCGGCTGCCACAGCAGCGGGGCGTGGTCGGTGGAATAAATCAGGGTGAACACATGGTAGCCGGCCTGCAAAAACTGGACGGCAACAGGGTCCGCTTCGCGCGCGGAGCAGTAGCGGTAGCCGCCGCCGGGCAGGATCAGCACTGCCGGGCGGGTGTTGTAGCTGGGCATTTCGGTGGTTTCGTCACGCAGGTAGCCGGTCAGCATGGCACCGGTGGCAAGTTTATGTTCTACAAATTTCATAACATCAGGCTCCTAATGATAAATATGAAGATACAGTTATTAGGATAGCGCAAAAAATGTGCTTTGAAAAGCCTTTTTCTGTATTTTACATACAGTTTTTTAACTTTTTGTAAAAAGGGCAATCAGGACTTGCACTTTGCGGGTAAGAGTGCTAATATATGCTTAGCACTTAAAGCACGCGAGTGCTAAACCATAAAATATATAAAAGTGAGGTCATTGTAACTATGGCAATGCATCAGTTTAAGGCCGAGAGCAAAAAGCTGCTTGACCTGATGATCAATTCTA
>OBLF01002416.1_pt1 | contig 12819 bp, 13 predicted proteins | sample 1519231 | NCBI WGS metagenome assembly OBLF01 (sample SAMEA2602895, study PRJEB22501) | metagenome | reverse complement strand
GCCCAGGAGTGGAACAGACCCGGCCTCTGTGATCATAGCCCGCGGGGAATACCCGCCCGCAAAATGTTGCGGGGGCCGGGGCCTGGAAAACCCGCCTGCAGCACTGGCAGGCGCTGTTTATGAAATACGACCACTGGGGCAACCTGGTCAGCCGCCGCAACGGGCTGTATGAACACCATTATGCGTATGACGCCGAGAACCGGTTGGTATCCGCCCGCGGAACCGGCCCGGAAGGGCGGTTTGAGGCGCGCTATCACTACGACGCGCTGGGCCGCCGCACGCGTAAAATCGTCACTACGACGCACGGCACCACCGAAACGCGCTTCCTGTGGCAGGGCTACCGCCTGCTGCAGGAGCAGCAGGAGAGCGGGCTGTGCAACACCTATATCTACGACCCGAATGAAGCCTGGAGCCCGCTGGCGCGGGTGGATCATCTTCGTGACCAGAACAGCGGTGAGATTTACTGGTTTAACACCGATCTGAACGGCGCGCCGCTGGAAGTGACCGACGAGCGCGGCGCGGTGCGCTGGAGCGGCCAGTACGGCAGCTTTGGCGAGGTGCGCCATCAGAGCGAAGGGTTTTCACGGCTTGTGAATCGCACGGCGATGGCGCATCAGCCGCTTCGCTATGCCGGGCAGTATGCTGATGATGAAACGGGGCTGCATTATAACCTGTTCCGCTACTACGACCCGCAGATCGGGCGGTTTATTGTGCAGGATCCGATTGGGCTGAATGGCGGGTGGAACCTTTATCAGTATGCGCCTAATCCACTATCTTGGATCGATCCGTGGGGGCTAAGTGGTAAGCCGCTGAACTCTCCATTACTTGATAGATGGCTTGAAAAGGGTGGTACTGCATGGCAGGAGATAGACACTCGCACATGGGTCTACCAAGACAATATGGGGAATATCGTTAGGTATCCTAATGGGTATCCTGATTTTAAACCGTATGAAATCCAGAGCGTTGATGTTCCGGATCTTAAAGGCAATCACAGGCTTGGCCCTTCTGGAGATTTCGGCAAAGCGAATGCATTGGCGCCTAATGGCCCTGCAAATTTAGAGCTTAATACCTGGCATCACCACGAAAATGGAATAACAATGCAAGAGGTACCTAAAGAAATACATAATAACTTTACCCATAGAGGTGGAGTATCTAAGATTAAGAAATCATGTCCTTAGTTAGGAGAGCTTATGCCTGTTTCATGCGGTAAACCTACAACTCAAGATGAAATTAAAGTTTTGGAGGAAAAATTCAAAATCAGTTTGCCTGAAGATTATAAAGATTTCCTCAGGTTGAAAAATGGCTTTGTTGTAAAATCTCCGGATTTTTGTGAGTTAGAGTATGAAGGTGTCGATGAAGGGGTAATCGCCTTTTATGCCCTTTTTGGAATAAATATGAAAAATCCAAACCACGACATTTTTCGTCAAAATGAAAATTTTTTAAGTGAACTTGATTTTATTGATGATAAGTTAATTATTGGTGATGATCCTGGAGGTAATTTTTACCTTATATTAAATGGCAGTGAAATCCAAGGTGTGTATTATTGGGACAGAACACATCTACATGCTGAGGATGATATCCAAGAGTTTGAGATCGCTGAGCAAAATGAGTGCGGCAATATCTATAAAATTACTAATAGCTTTACGGAATTTTACAAGAAAATTTGTGAGACATCTCTTGATGCAGGAATGAATGTAACTGTTGATTTATGATATTTCAAAATAAAGCCATAATCAGAATATGATTATGGCTTATTATTTTACATTTAGATGTTAGTAAATAGATAAACAGTAATAAAAATAATGTCAGATATGCTTGTATTTTACCATTGGTAATAATGCCATTGCATAGGAAAAAGGCCTTGCACAGAAAGGGGCTCAGAATTTGTTAAGGGAAAAGATGCACACTCCACATCATCTGATTGCGAATATCATAATTCTTCTGCCGAGAGATCTTCATGGCAATGTGCCCCATATTGGCTACGAATCAGATATATGGAGGAAAGAACATTGTTGAATAAATTAGAGCGCTTTGGAGCGAAATCGACACCATTACCACTAGATGAACTGAAAAAGAGTTTAAATAAATTAGAAACATCAATAGGGCCAATTCCTGAAAGTTATCGTGCCTATTTACTTCATTTTGGCGTTTCTGTTTTTTTTAAGGTAAATGTTGTTTTCAAAGCGTTACAACCATCTCCATGGTCTGATGAGCAAGGAACTGATACGCTTGAGTCTTTATACGGTCTTGCAGAATCGGGTAAAGAATATACTGTCTTTGAAATGGCTGATACATACTGGAATGATTTTCGCGATCAATGGTTACCGATAGGAGCCTCGTCTGGTGATAATCAAATATGTCTTTGTCTCAAGGGAGGTATGTCGGGAGAGATTTGGTTTTGGGATCACGAGTCTGATCCAATATTCAATGATTCAGCCGTGATTTCCGGTCTGACGAAAATAGCAAACTCCTTCGATGAGTTTGTTGATATGCTTACTGTTCAGGATGATAAAATAGAAACATCAGGTGTGATTAACGTCGATCTTGATTTTTAATAAAGGAGTACTTGCGGTGATCCTGACGAAGCCCATCCATTGATGTAAGGTGGGCGTAGCTGGTGTAGTAAATATTACAGCAGCAACAGCCGCTTCGCTATGCTGGAAATATATAATTTGCCTTTTAAAAATAGCAATCTATAAAAGATTGGTGCGGGTACTATCTTCGGTTCCTCTTAGGATACTAGCCATCTTAATGAACGCCAGACTTCCGATAAAACCTGTCAGGAGCAAAACGGTGCAAGATAAGGAGAACTGATGAGTAATGTTAAAAATCTTATTGCTGTTTGTATTATCTGCTATGAAAAAATGATGTCTTCACCATCGGAATAGGGTTAGAAATCATGATAAAAAATTTTTATCATTATCGGACGATTCGACGAAGATGAATTACCCGGAGGGCAACTTACCAACGTGTTACGCCACACATTCGCCAGCCACTTTACAATGAATGGAGGTAATATTCTTATCTTGCAGAGAGTGCTCGGCCATACCGATATCAAAATGACGATGCGATATGCTCACTTCGCACCAGAACATTTAGAAGAGGCGGTAAACTTCAATCCGGTGGATTATGTCAACTCAACCTTAAAAAAAACTTAAACTTTATAAATGCTCGGGGCTTAAAATGATAATCGGAATTTTTTTAAGATATTTCAAGACATATGGTGGCAATAACTACATACCTTTATCAAGTGGAAGTAATTTTTGTGGATTAATTGGAAATAATGGTATTGGGAAAAGCTCTGTTCTGGAATCTCTTGATTCTTTCTTTAATGGAAAAAGCTGGAATTTAAACACTGGTTTCAAAAAGGCATCCACAGGAACAATTTCTCCAAATATTGTTCCTGTCTTTATGATTAAAAAAGAAGATATTCCAGAACGTCACCATGAGGCTGCGCATTGGCTAACTCAACTGTCACTCAACTTTGATGAGCGTAGTAGCGGAGTTCCAATGACACCAACTACAAGGCCACCAATTGTTTCGTTTATGGATCACATTAAAAAAATCAGAAGAAACAATGACATTGACAATTATTTTCTACTTCCTATAGGCTGTGACAATTCTGGCATAGTCAATCTGTCAATACTTAATTGTAAGCTTCTTACCGAAATCATTAACCCTCCGGCAGAGGAAATTGAAAATAACAGATTATCCACATCTTCATTAATTAATCGTTTTCAGGGCTTTCTTTCTTACTTAAGGGATAAGTATGAGTACATTTACATACCAAAAGATATTGATCCTGAAACTTTCACTAAGCTTGAAACAAACGAAATACAAAAATTAATGGGGGAAAGTTTAGAAGAAATTATCAGAGAAAAAATCCCTAATGAAACCATAACAAAAATAAATGGCGAGTTGAATGCTTTCATCACTCAAATCGAGAATGAACTTGAGGTGTATAGCTATAGAACTTCAGGAGATCGTCAGCAAAACCTGAAGAGAAGAGATATTTATAAGCTTATTATTGACGCTTACTTCAGAATTAGGAAGCTGAATAAAAGAGATTCTAGCACTTGGATTGAAATTAGTTCATTAAGTTCAGGTGAAAAACAAAAAGCAATCATTGATATTGCCCATGGCTTTCTTACAAATCATCGTGAAAACGGAGATCATTTATTAATTGCGATTGACGAACCCGAATGTTCACTTCATATGTCAGCATGTTTCGAACAATTTGAAAATTTATATAATATTAGTAGGAACTGCTGCCAGTTGATATTTACCACACATTGGTATGGATATCTTCCAACTGTTGAGAATGGATGTTCAACTTCAATCATAAAGGAAAATCAAACACATCACTTTACTTTATATGATTTAGCTGGATATCGTGAAGAAATAAAGAAAAAAAACAAGGAATCTGGTAATAAAATACCCTATGATATTAGGTTGAAAAGCACAAATGATCTTATTCAATCTATAATATCTAGCACCTTAGCAGAAGAACCATATAATTGGTTGATTTGTGAGGGCTCAACCGAAAAGCTTTATCTTGGATATTATTTGCGTGAATTGGTTGAGAAAAAGAAATTGAGAATTGTCCCTGTCGGAGGAGCTAAAGAAGTAAAAAAAATATTCCAACTTTTAGAGGCCAGCCATGATGATCTTCGCAAAGATATAAATGGAAAAGTGTTTTTATTATCTGATACTGACCGTGAATTGGTCCATTATCAAGTTAATAATATTGAAAAAATTAAATGTAAACGTATCATTAACGATCCGGTTACCAGCGCTACAACTCTCGTTGATATAAATTCAAACAAAGTATCACCCCCAACGGAAATTGAAAACTGCCTGAATGGCTTTATTTTTTTACGCACATTAACTGTTTTTATGCACAAATATCCAGAATTTGAATATCTTGATGATATTGTAGCTGGAAAAACAACAGATGATATGAATTTAAATTCATTTTACACTATGGATTTACGCCCTCGTGAAGAAGCAATTTTAGACAAATTTTTTAATACAGAAGGTATCAAATACGAATTTGCCAAGAGATATATTCGCCTTGTTAATTATTTTGTTGAGAAAAAAGGAAAAGTCACGCCTACCCCATCTTGGATTGAAGAGATAAAGCACTTCTTTGAATAAATAACTTCCCCCTTATGATCTCGTAAAGGGGGAAGTGCACTCTTCATTAATTTTTTGCAGTAGAACCTGGTAGTACATTTTAGGGTTATGGCAATAGAAGTGGTGAATGACGGGTAATTAATGGCATAAAATGTCATTCTATATCAGTGTGTAAATAACGCAAGGTATTGATTTTCGGTTGTTTGTGAAGAAACTCTAAATCGCTTTAAAAGTGTTTGAGGGAAGTGTTTGAAGGCAGTGATGTGCCGCTACAATTACCGTAAGGTTTTAACCTCGATATCGCTAGCTTGGCTGCTTCACTTTTTTCTTAATATAGAAAAATATCACCCTCATCAATTCCCATAAACGCATTCACCGTCACGCAAAAACGCTTCGCCAGCTCGCGCATATGATCCAGCGTTAACGTGCGCTGTCCGTTGAGGTTCCGACTCACCAGAGACTTCTTGCCAATCTCGCTCTCAGCAGCGCAACGCCAGATGGAATGCTGGCAACGTGCGCGTTAAATTCTGCAAACTCCTATGACTCGTTTTCGCATTTATCGATTTTCACAGTGAGCATATCTACCAGCGGGCTATCGGGGTCATGCTCAATCAGATACTCCACCAACACCAGAGCATTCTCGTAATCTTGTCGCGACGGACTTAACCCCAGGAAAGGGAGCGCGTTTGTCAGATCATTTGCCGCTTTGATGGCTGCTGCATAATTCATTCTTTCGTTCTCCGCTAGAGGTCCGTGAGCTTGTCATACTCTGCGTGTGTGCTGATGTGTTTGATGACGATCTTTCCCCGCTCAAAATCAGCAAAAACATTATCCGTAAAGGCCAGCCACCTATATCGATGACCTGCCCGTTTTCCCGATACTTCATCCTGTCCAGGTTGGAGAAGCGCTTTCGCATATAGTCTGGTGTCGGTAGTGCTCCATTTTTAGTACCCGATAAAGATCGTTTGCGGCGACTGCTTGATTTGGAAATTGTCTGGTGGCCTGAGTACAAACACAGTATGAGGTGACTGTGAAAGATATGCCCGCTTTGTGCCAGTAGCGGACTGTCAATCATACAATCGAACCGCAAGAAACGAGATATGTGTATATTGTGGTTATAAGGAAACGATGAGCTGTAACCTGGGATAACGTTCCAACCATTGCTTTGCAGTGACTCGTTGTTTAAAAGAGTCCAGCTTTTCACGTTCAAATGCAGGAGTCGGTCGTAAACGCAGTTCAAATAAGTCAGAAAGTCCATAAGGTGCGGCGATATCGAGACCTTCCTTCCCCAATCTGACAGCTACGGCCGTAGCTGTTTCAGGCCAGTGCAGTAGAGCATTTCCCGTTGAGGTATAGGGATGATCACCATTACGTTGATGCATTCTGGCTTGATTCTTCACCGACCAGTCTAACGAAGGTAATTGTTGCCTAAGCCTGTCTTCCAGGTAGCGATCATGGTCTGGGTTGCAGTACTCACAGTCAAACCAGACGACATCTACATCACCAGAAACAGGACTTAACCCATACCCATGTAAGTGATCCCAAACAGCGTCTCGTACAAATCCCGCTCCAATCCAACCATCATTGAGTTCCAGTTCTCGAACTGCATATAGGATCTGCATTCTTACAGGGTCATCTGACAATATTTTCTGCAATGACGTTTGGTATTTCATTCGAACCCCTGTCGGAAACAGTAATTCACTGGGGGAAATATTATCAGCATCCTCATGTCCATGTCCGCTCCTCGCGGACCTTTTGCTGGGTCAGTTCGTCCGCTCCGTGTTGGGAGCGGGCGTTTGTAGTTCATGAAACATACCTTATAATGCGGTTTGGTTTCGTTGGCCATTTCACTGGAAGAAATAAGAAGCTCCATTGTGTTATCTGCTGTCGCCCAGCATGTCAGTTGGTGCTATATTAACTTAATGAATTTATTAGAATTCATCCCCTTAATCATGTATGTAGAAAATAAAGAATGAAAAGACTGCTGATATTGATTCTTTTAGGGTATTCCTGTGTATTACAAGCCAAGTCAGTAATGCGTTGTGAGGGCGACAAAGAGGTCATCTTCGACAAAGAACGGGCAACTATTGTTTATGAAGGGCGTGTTTTTGAAAATGCATACCAGAGAACGTTGAGTGGGATGGTTATAATCGCCGGTACTGACGATCTAGGATATGAAGGTGAATTGTTGTTTTCGAGAGCCAAAGATGTTGGTTCATGGAGCTTCAATATCAGCGAAAGCGAGGAAATGACCCCTCTAGAAGCTAAGTCACGGAAAACGATTTTATCCATAAATTGCACTCCACAGTAGGATGGAGGGGCGGGCGTTACTATTGAACTGCCATAGTTCCGCTCCTCGCTCTTATCAGATATTCAACAAACAAAATTGCATTTTGCGTAAGGACGACATCCTGTTTTTCATCAAGCAGAACCCGGCCCTTCATCATCCGCCTCAATGCGCCGTAATATAAGGCTCCTTCACAAACTCCGCCAACAGCCAGACCATATCATGCAGCAGCCCCGTGAGTTCTTTCGCCACGCTCATAGGCAGTGTCTCGCCCGCCAACGCCAGCGTTAACGCGACGGCATAGTCCACTTGTAGCGTCGTCTCCTGCCAGCAATCCGGCACGCAGGAGGTCATCTTTTCCCCTGCGATCAACTGTTCAACCAGATACGACGGCAGTTCAGCATCACAGCACTTCCGCAGCCGCTTCAACGCAGCCAGTAATCGCTTGCAGAGCGTTTTAACCGTCACCGCGTCGTCAGTGTCCACCAGCACGCTGACATAAGCGGTACAGGCATCGACCAATTCAAAGAGATCCGCAGAATCGGAAATTGAAGTATTGATAAGGTGATGAACTGCGCTTTCTTCACAGAACGCGTAAGAAACTTCAGGGGTAGTAGCCATTTAGCATCCTCTTTGTCCAAAATAAGTCATGTTATGCTAACGGGTTCCTACGCCCGGTTACGGATGTGCCGCAACGCAGGCACTTTAAAATTGCGAAGAAGGGAAGAAAAGCGATATACCTGAATTACATAAGGTTGCTTGCCGGTTTGCGAGGCGGCTTCCAGAAGGGTATTGCCGGGTGGCGGCTACGCCTTACCCGGCCTACAAAACCAAAAACCAAAATACCAAACAACCCCCACCGCGACACGAACCGTAGGCCCGTGCAAGCGCAGCGCCGCCGGGCACAGCCGCGCTGCCGCTACCCCTCACTCATCATCGTCAAAAACCGCTTCACCGTCCGCGAACGCTCAAACCGACGCCAGCAGAGCGCGATATCGGTATAAAGTTCCGGTGAGTTCAACGCATGATAGGTGACATTCGGTGGAGAAATGGCCGCCATCGATTTTGGCACCAGCGCGAATCCGCCGCCCGCGGAAACCATGCTCAGCGAAGATGAAAGCTGTGACGCCTGCAGCGCGTGCTGCACGTCGATTCCGGCCCGCTCGCAGTAGCTGTAAACCCTGTCATACAATCCCGGCGCGACCTCCTGCGGGAACAGCACCACCGGTGTATCCCGCAGCTGCTCTAAGGCCAGCGAATCGCTCTCCGCCAGCGGATGGTCGCGATGCAGCGCCACCACCATCGGCTCGCGGTCGAGAATTTTGATTTCAAACATCTTGCTGCTTTCGCACGGCAGGCGCACGAAGGCGATATCCAGTTCACCGTCCGCCAGCATCGTCGTCAGCGACGACATATTCGCTTCTACCTGATGAACCTGCACCGCCATGTTCTGCACCTGAAACTGACGGATTAGCGCGAAAATCTGAGGATGAAAAGCGTCGGAGCTGGTGATGCCTATCGACAGGCTGCCGTTCAGCCCGCGCGCGATGCCGCGCGCTTTCTCCAGCGCGGCGTCGCTCAGCGCCAGGATCTTACAGGCGTCCTCATAGAAGGCTTCTCCCGCCTCGGTCAGCTCTACGCCTCGCGTCAGACGCCTGAACAGCGGGGTGCCCACTTCCTCTTCGAGCCGTTTGATCTGCTGACTCAGAGGTGGCTGTGAAATGCCCAGCGCTTTGGCTGCTTTGGTGAAGTGTCGCTCGCGTGCAACCGCGACAAAATACCGCAGATAACGAAGTTCCATATCTAAAACGTCTCAAACCAGCATGGTTTCTATATTGGAACTCTCTGCTGAATCGGGTCAACATTTATTTAACCTTTCTAAATAAAGTTGAAGAGGACGAGCATGATGATGCATTCATCTGCCTGCGACTGTGAGGCCAGCTTGTGCGAGACCCTGCGTGGGTTCTCCGCCCAGCATCCTGACAGCGTGATCTATCAAACATCGCTAATGAGCGCCCTGCTAAGCGGCGTATACGAAGGTGAGACCACCATCGCCGATCTGCTGGCACACGGTGATTTTGGCCTGGGTACGTTCAACGAACTGGATGGCGAAATGATTGCCTTCAGCAGCCAGGTATACCAGCTGCGTGCCGACGGCAGCGCCCGGGCCGCGAAGCCGGAGCAGAAAACGCCGTTCGCGGTGATGACCTGGTTTCAGCCGCAGTACCGTAAAACCTTTGATACGCCGGTCAGCCGTCAGCAGATCCACGATGTGATCGACCAGCAAATCCCGACCGATAACCTGTTCTGTGCGTTGCGTATCGACGGTAATTTCCGCCACGCCCACACCCGCACCGTACCGCGCCAGACGCCGCCGTACCGGGCGATGACCGACGTGCTGGATGACCAGCCGGTGTTCCGCTTCAACCAGCGCGAGGGCGTGCTGGTCGGGTTCCGCACCCCGCAGCATATGCAGGGCATTAATGTGGCCGGTTATCACGAGCATTTTATTACTGACGACCGTCAGGGCGGGGGACACCTGCTCGACTATCAGCTTGAGAGCGGTGTGCTCACCTTCGGCGAAATTCACAAGCTCATGATTGACCTGCCTGCCGACAGCGCATTTTTACAGGCCAACCTTCACCCCAGCAATCTGGATGCAGCGATCCGTTCCGTCGAAAACTAACAGGAGAACTACCGTGAACAGTGAGAAACAGTCACGTCAGTGGGCGCATGGCGCCGATATGGTTGTCGGCCAGCTGGAAGCGCAGGGCGTGAAGCAGGTGTTCGGGATCCCGGGGGCGAAAATCGACAAAGTGTTTGACTCCCTGCTGGACTCCTCCATCGAGATCATTCCCGTGCGTCACGAAGCGAATGCGGCGTTTATGGCGGCAGCGGTAGGGCGGTTGACCGGTAAAGCCGGGGTGGCGCTGGTGACCTCCGGTCCCGGCTGTTCCAATCTGATCACCGGCATTGCCACCGCCAACAGCGAGGGCGCCCGGGTGCTCGCCGTGGGAGGGCAGTCAAAGGGGCGGGAAAAGGGAAGGCGGGTCCACAGGAGCAGGGATCCCGGCGCCGTGTGCAGCCGGGTGACAAAATGTGCGGGCGAGGTCGGCTCGCGGGCCGGGTTTGCCGAGGTGGTATGGAGCGGGTTTCGCGCCGCCGGGCGCGGCGGGCGGGGGGGCGTGTTCGTCAGCCTGCCGCAGGATATCGTCGACCAGCCTGCGACGGGGGCGATTTTACCCGCCAGCGGTGCGGCGCTGATGGGTCCGGCACCGGAGTCTGCGATTAACGACGTGGCGAAGCTTATCGAAAACGCTAAAAACCCGGTCATTTTACTTGGCCTGATGGCCAGCCAGCCCGCGAACAGCGATGCCCTGCGTAAGCTGCTGGAGAAAAGCCGTATCCCTGTCACCAGCACCTATCAGGCCGCCGGGGCGGTGAATCAGGAGCACTTTACCCGCTTTGCCGGGCGCGTCGGCCTGTTCAATAACCAGGCGGGCGACCGGCTGCTGCATCTGGCGGATCTGATTATCTGCATCGGCTACAGCCCGGTGGAGTACGAGCCGTCTATGTGGAACAGCGGCGACGCCACGCTAGTGCACATTGACGTGCTGCCTGCCTATGAAGAGCGTAACTACGTGCCGGATCTTGAGCTGGTGGGGGATATCGCCGGAACGCTGAACCTGCTTGCCAGCCGGATCGAGCATAAGCTGGAGCTGAGCCAGCGCGCCTCTGAAATCCTGGTCGATCGTCAGCATCAGCGGGATCTGCTCGATCGTCGCGGCGCCTCGCTCAACCAGTTTGCCCTGCACCCGCTGCGCATCGTGCGCGCCATGCAGGACATCGTCAATAACGACGTGACCCTGACCGTGGATATGGGCAGCTTCCACATCTGGATCGCCCGCTACCTCTACAGCTTCCGCGCGCGTCAGGTGATGATCTCCAACGGCCAGCAAACCATGGGCGTTGCCCTGCCGTGGGCGATTGGTGCCTGGCTGGTGAACCCGGGCCGCAAGGTGGTATCGGTCTCCGGTGACGGTGGCTTCCTGCAGTCGAGCATGGAGCTGGAAACCGCGGTGCGCCTCAACGCCAACGTGCTGCACATCATCTGGGTGGACAACGCCTACAACATGGTGGCGATCCAGGAAGAGAAAAAATACCAGCGCCTTTCCGGTGTCGAGTTCGGCCCGGTCGATTTCAAAGTCTATGCCGATGCCTTCGGCGCGAAAGGCTTTGCCGTGGAGAGTGCTGAAGCGCTCGAACCGACGCTGCGCGCGGCGATGGATGTCGATGGCCCGGCCGTGGTGGCCATTCCCGTCGACTACAGCGATAACCCGCTGCTGATGGGCCAGCTCCATCTCAGCCAGATTTTGTGACTCAATATAAGGACAGAGAAATGCAAAAAGTTGCTCTCGTAACCGGCTCAGGCCAGGGGATTGGTAAAGCGATTGCGCTGCGCCTGGTGAAGGATGGCTTTGCCGTTGCCATTGCCGACTATAACGATGAGACGGCAAGAGCCGTCGCCGATGAAATCATCCGCAACGGCGGCAAGGCTGTCGCCGTGAAGGTGGATGTCTCTGACCGCGAGCAGGTGTTTGCGGCGGTGGAAAAAGCGCGCACCGCGCTGGGCGGATTTAACGTCATCGTTAATAACGCCGGGATTGCGCCGTCCACGCCTATCGAATCCATCACGCCAGAGATTGTCGACAAGGTCTACAACATCAACGTGAAAGGGGTGATCTGGGGTATTCAGGCTGCCATCGACGCGTTCCGCAAAGAGGGGCACGGCGGGAAGATCATCAACGCCTGCTCCCAGGCAGGCCACACCGGCAACCCGGAACTGGCCGTGTACAGCTCCAGCAAGTTCGCGGTTCGCGGCTTAACCCAGACCGCAGCGCGAGACCTTGCTCCGCTGGGCATCACCGTTAACGCCTATTGCCCGGGCATCGTCAAAACGCCGATGTGGGCGGAAATCGACCGTCAGGTCTCCGAGGCGGCGGGCAAACCGCTTGGCTACGGGACGGAAACTTTTGCCAAACGCATCACGCTGGGTCGTTTGTCCGAGCCGGAAGATGTCGCCGCCTGCGTTTCATACCTTGCCGGGCCGGATTCCGACTACATGACCGGCCAGTCTCTGCTGATTGATGGTGGGATGGTGTTCAACTAAATTCTAATAAGCTCTGACATGAGTTTTCCCCTGCCCCCGTGCAGGGGCTTTTTTTTGTCTCCTTAGCCATTGTGCATTACACTGCGCGCTGCAAAACTTTAGTCATTACGATCTGACAGGTGGTAACAGCGATGAACGGAACAATCACAACGTGGTTTAAAGATAAAGGCTTTGGATTTATCAAAGATGAAAACGGCGATAACCGCTATTTTCATGTGATTAAGGT
>OBLF01002413.1_pt1 | contig 12839 bp, 8 predicted proteins | sample 1519231 | NCBI WGS metagenome assembly OBLF01 (sample SAMEA2602895, study PRJEB22501) | metagenome | reverse complement strand
CGCCACTGGCGGCGCTCACCTTTGCAGCATCCAGTATTATCTGCGCTTTTGGCTTGGCATCTGCCGCACCTCGCTCGCCGTATCGGCACTTAGAATTATGCGGTATTGCCATAAAATACGAGGAGCCAAAGAATGGCAGATAATTGCTCATTGCTAATTCCTCATTTCTAATTATAAAGTATATCACATCCCTTCAAAGGAGGGAATTGCATTGAAGATTGGCGGCAAGCTTTTGGAACGCAAAACAGGCGGGCGGTCACGGTATTGGCAGGTGTTCTGGCTTTGCTTTGCGGTGGCGGCGGCGCTGTTTTTGCCCCACTGCATCATTGATGGCCTGAACGGCGACTTTTTCCACTACGCCGGGGACTTTAACGACCAGCAGATTTCCTTTTATTCCTATGCCAACAATTTTGTTAAGCAGGGGGGCAGTTTCAGCTGGGCAACGGACCTGGGCAGCGGGTTTGTGAACTCCTACAGCTTTTATCTGTGCGGCAGCCCGTTTTTCTGGCTCACCCTGTTGCTGCCCTATCGGTGGACGCCCTGGGCCATGGTGCCAATGCTCTGCCTTAAATTTGCTGTGGCGGGCGGCGGGGCTTACCTGTGGATGCGCCGCTGGGTAAAAGACGAGCGCTGGAGCATGGTGGGCGCGTGTCTGTATGCGTTCTCCGGCTTTACGGTGTACAACGTGTTCTTTAACCACTTTTTGGACGTTGTGGCGCTGTTCCCCTACATGCTCAAAGCGCTGGATGACGCCGTGCTGGACCGCAGGCACGGTGCATTCCCGTTTTGGGTTGCGGTCAACCTGCTCAACAACTATTTCTTTTTTGCCGGGCAGGCCGTGTTTTTGATTATTTATTTTGTCTGCATGGTGGCGGGCGGCCGGTACAAGCTGAACCTGCGCCTGTTTGGGGCGCTGGCGTTCCAGACGGTGCTGGGCTGCTGCATGGGCTGTGCGCTGCTGGTTCCGGCGGCACTTTCGCTGGTGCAGAACCCGCGCACAATCGATCCATTCAATGGGTACGGCTACCTTGTATACGGCAGCGCCCAGCAGTACCTTGCCATTTTTTACAGCGCTTTTTTGATGCCGGATGCCCCCTACCTGAAAGACCTGTTCCAGGAGGGCATCTTAAAGCACACCAGCATGACCGTCTACCTGCCGGTGGTGGGTATTGCGGGCGGGCTGGTGTTCTGCCGCGTGCGGCGGCGCCACCCCTTTGCGCGCATCATGAAAGTGTGCCTTATCTGCGCCTTTGTGCCGGTGCTGAACAGCATGTTCTATGCCCTCAATTCCAGCTATTATGCGCGCTGGTATTATATGCCGGTTTTGGTGCTCTGCGCCGCCACGGCTATGACGCTGCAAAAAGCCAACCTGTGCGAAACCGAGTACCGCCGCGCACTGGGCCTTGTGGCGCTGTGTACCTTGAGCAGCATTGCCTTTGCGCTGGTGCCCAATGAAAAAGACGGCACCACCACCATTGGCGTGGTGGAGGAACCGCTGCGCTACTGGGGCATTTTGCTGGTCAGCATGTTGGGCGTGGGGCTGTTCTGGCTGCTGCTGCATTACCGCAGGCAGCTGGCGGCACGGTTCCCGGCGGCGGTGCTGGCCGTGGTGCTGGGGTTCAGCTTTGTGTATGGGCAGGTACACCTTTCCATCACCAAATACGGCCAGTGGTACCACGATGCGGACTATGTGCAGCAGACCTGGCGCGAAGCCCCGGAGCTGAACGCCGTTCTGCCGGACGATGTCTTTTGCCGGCTGGACGCTTACGACAGTTATAACAACCTTGGTCTGTGGCTGGACAAAAGCTGCATCCAGTTCTTTAACTCTACGGTAGCACCCAGCATTCTGGAATTTTACCCTACGGTGGGCGTTAAGCGGGATGTGAACTCCAAGCCGGAAGCCAGCCTGTATGCCCTGCGCGGTCTGCTGAGCGTGCGGTATACCCTTGTGCCGAAAGAAAAAGTTGAGGATTGGGAAAAAGAAAAGCTGGAAGGCTGGAACCTTGTTTCAAGCACCACAAGCTACCTGATTTACGAGAACGAGAACTGGGTGCCGATGGGCTTTACCTATGATTCCTATATTACGGAAGAGGACTTTGAAACGGTGAGCGATACCAACGCGGGCAATGTACTGATGAAAGCCCTGCTGCTGACCGATGAACAGGTGGAACGGTACGGCCAGATGATGCAGAACCTGACGGATGATGAGAAAAATAACATCAGCTATGAGGATTATGTGCAGGACTGTACGGCCCGGCGGGAAAGCGCTGTGACAAGCTTTACCGCAACGCGCACCGGCTTTACCGCGCAGGCGGATCTGGAAGCCGAAAATCTGGGACTGTTCAGCGTGCCCTATGACGATGGGTTTACCGCAACCGTGAACGGTGTGCCGGTGGAGGTGGAGAAAGTGGACAACGGCCTGATGGCGGTTGCCGCCCCGGCGGGCCACAGCGAGATCGTGTTCACCTACCACACGGCCGGTCTGCGGCAGAGCGTTGCCGTCAGCGCCGGCGCTATTGTGGTGTATGCCGTGTGGGTGGCAGTATTGCACCGGAAAAGGCGCCGGGAAGAGAGCAGTGTGGGGTAAATGATCCCCCGCCAAACCGTTGGGAGTGTGCACGGTCAAATTTAGGGCAACACCGCATAATTCCCGCCTTACGGCTTAAGCACCGCTCCGGCGGCTGCGGCACGGCATCTGCGTTGCCAAAATGCTCGATAATACACAAAGTATTATCTGCGCTTTTGGCTTAGCATCTGCCGTACCTCGCTCGCCGTATCGGCACTTAGAATTATGCGGTATTGCCTTAGGATGTAGTCGGGGACGGAAAATTGCGTTTTATCCCGATGGAGACCGTAGGGGCGTACATTGTGCGCACACGGGTGTGTGGCATATGATGGGGTGATATACCCGGATACAGCCCGATATGTAGAATCATGGCACAATCCCCCGCCGGTGCCAACACCTGACCTGTGATTGTATTCCCCTTTGCGGGCCGGTGGCGAGCATCGGTCCCTACGGATTGCTTGCAACGTTTGCAACAAATGGCAAGGTTTCTCCCCGGCGGGATGAGGGCATCCCGCCCTACAGCTGATTTTTAACTATCTACTATAATTTATATATTAAAGTATTAAAGTTTTTTCGCCGAAGCCTTTTTTTCAAAAAAGGCTGGAAAATCCCGCGTGGAAAATTCCTCGTAAAACAGAAAGTGAGAACAAAGATGCCGAACCATGCCGAACAGCTGGCGCAGGAACTGAACCTGAGCCTGAAAAACGTACAGGGTGCCATTGACCTGATCGATGCCGGGAACACCATCCCATTTATTGCCCGCTACCGCAAAGAAGCTACCGGCTCTATGGATGACCAGGTGCTGCGCAACTTGGGCGACCGCCTGGAATACCTGCGCGGATTGGATAAGCGTAAAGAAGAAGTGACCGGCTCCATTGAAGCGCAGAACGCCATGACGCCGGAACTGCAGGCCGCTTTGACTGGTGCCAAAACACTGGCCGAGGTGGAGGATATCTATCGTCCGTATAAGCCCAAGCGCAAGACCCGCGCCAGCATCGCCCGCGCTCGCGGCCTGCAGCCGCTGGCCGATGCTACCTTGAAGCAGGATGCTAACTTTGACCCGCAGACAGCCGCCAACGACTACCTGAACGAGGAAGTCCCCGATGCAGCAGCCGCTCTGGCCGGGGCACAAGATATCATTGCCGAAACCATCAGCGATGACGCTCACTGCCGCGCCGAGCTGCGCCGCTACTACCATGCGTTCGGCATGGTCAAAAGCGTAAAAGCTAAGGACGAAGACAGCGTATACACCCAGTATTATGATTATACCGAGCCTGTCGCCAAAATCCCTGGCCACCGTATTCTGGCCCTGGACCGCGGCGAGCGGGAAGGCTTTTTGAAGGTGAGCATTGCCGTGGAAGCCGAGCGCGCCGGGGGCATTGTGGCCTGGATGTTCGCCCGCAAAAAGACCGGCGGCGCCAGCGCTGCCATTGTGGAAGCCGCGGCACTGGATGCCTACAGCCGCCTGATCCACCCCAGCCTGGAAAACGAACTGCGCGCCGAACTGACCGCCAAGGCCGCCGAGGGTGCCATCACTGTGTTTGGCGAGAATCTGCGCCAGCTGCTGCTGCAGCCGCCCATCCGCGGCAAAACCGTGATGGGCCTGGACCCCGGCTACCGCATGGGCTGCAAGGTTGCCGTGGTGGACCCCACCGGCAAGGTGCTGGATACCAACGTGGTATACCCGGTGCCGGAATTCAAGCGGGTGGATCAGGCCAAGAAAACCATCAAGAGCATGGTGCTGAAAAACGAGGTGGAGGTCATGGCCATCGGCAACGGCACCGCCGGGCATGAAACCGAGGAGTTTGCCGCCGCCGTAATCCGTGAACTGGCCGAGGAAAAGGGGCTGCACCTGCAATATATGGTCGTCAGTGAAGCCGGCGCTTCGGTGTATTCGGCGTCCAAGCTGGCGGCGGAGGAGTTCCCGCAGTATGATGTCAACCTGCGCAGCGCGGTTTCCATTGCGCGCCGCTTGCAGGACCCGCTGGCTGAACTGGTTAAAATTGACCCCAAGGCCGTGGGCGTGGGCCAGTACCAGCATGATATGCCCCAGAAGCGCCTGAACGAAACGCTGGACGGTGTGGTGGAAGACTGTGTGAACAGCGTTGGCGTGGATCTGAACACGGCGTCCGCCCCGCTGCTGGCCCGTGTGGCCGGCATTACCAACGCTACCGCTAAAAATATTGTGGCTTGGCGTGAGGAGGAGGGCGCGTTTACCTCCCGTGCGCAGCTGAAAAAGGTCAAGGGCCTTGGCCCCAAGGCATTTGAACAGTGCGCAGGCTTTTTGCGCCTGCCGGGTGCCAAGAACCCGCTGGATGCAACCGCCGTCCACCCCGAAAGCTACCCCGCCGCCAAGGGCCTGCTGGAAGCCTGCGGCTGTGACGCCAAAGAGATCGGCACGGACGCGATGCAGAGCCTGCCGGTACGGGTGAAGAACTGCGGCACCAAAGCCCTGTGCGAAGCACTTGGCGTGGGCGAACCCACCCTGATGGATATTGTGTCCGAGCTGTGCAAGCCGGGGCGCGATGTGCGCGACAGCCTGCCCAAACCCCTGCTGCGCAGCGATGTGATGGGGCTGGAGGACCTGAAGCCCGGCATGGAGCTGAAAGGTACCGTGCGCAATGTGATTGACTTTGGCGCATTTGTAGATATCGGCGTGCATCAGGACGGACTGGTGCATGTTTCCCAGATCAGTGATAAGTTTATCAAGAACCCGAGAGATGCGCTGAAAGTGGGCGATGTGGTGCAGGTCAAGGTACTGAGCGTGGATACAGCCAAAAAGCGCATTGCCCTGACCATGAAAGGCGTGCCCCAGAGCTGAAAACCTGGCCGAAAACCGCAAAAATCAGCACTTTTCGGCAGAGCATGGAATTATGTTGCCGGAAGGAAAAGCCAAATGGACAGTTTGAATGTGCAACCTGCCAAAACAGGAACAAAAACCGTTAAAATACAAAGCCGAAAAGACAAAAACTGAAGCCAGAAAAGTCAAAAAATAAAGAAAATTCGTGAATAAAGCGAAAAAACTTTGGCAGCCTGTACAAAGCGGAACATGAACAAATTTGTCTTTTGTGCATCCCGATGAAAAAATGGCAACAATGAATCTAACATAGGTACGCCGGATAGAATTATGCTATAATGCAGCTGTAAGGGAAAGAAAATGTGGGTTCCGCCCTTACCGCGCAGGCATGATGGCCTGTGCCGGGTTTTATTTATGGAGGTCATTATTATGGTAAGACAAGTCAAGGTTTCCAACTTCGCAGAAGTACAGGGAATCGTGTCTGCCGCTGCCAAGTGTTACAATGAGGTCGGCGTGCATGACATGAAGGGCAGCATTGCTGATGCAAAGAGCATTCTCGGTATGATGAGTCTGGACTACAGCCATCCGGTCAAGATCGTCTGTGAGGACGAACATGACCTGGACTGTGTGATCCAGGCACTGCGCCAGTAAATTCAGCTGCCCGGCGGGCTGGCTTTCAGCCCCGGAGGCAGGAATAAGGAAAAACAGAACAGGGCGGTTGGCCATTTTGGGACGGCTGCCCTGTTTTTTTGTTGCTTGGCGGGCGATTTTGCCCCCACACCGTGCTTGCAATGAGCGGTCAAACGCGGTATAATATTTTTACATTGCCATTTGCGGGTGGTGCCCGCGCGGCAAATTGAAAGTATAGTAAGGAGACCCCACAACATGAAACAAAAATTCATCAGTCTGGCTCTGGCAGTCATGCTGCTGCTGGGCGTAACGGGCTGTGCCATGTCCACCCCGGCCAGCGTGGGCAGCATTGGCGGCGTTGATATCCCGGCCGGCATCTACCTGCTGGCCCAGTATAACGCCTACAACACCGCTTCCGGCGCAGCAAAGCTTGCCACCGGCGAAACCGCCAGCAACGTGAAAGCCGTGCTGAAAGCTGAGTGCACCGGCACCATTAACGACGAGGAAGTTACCACCGACGGCGCAGATTACGTTGCCCGCCTGACCCTGCGCAGCCTGCAGTATTACGCAGCTGTGGAAAAGAAGTTTGACGAGCTGGGCGGCATACTGGACGAAGCCGCTACCGCCGAAGCCGCCAAGACCGCCGATACCCAGTGGGAGAATAACAGCGATCTGTACGCAGCAAACGGCATTTCCAAGGCAACCTTGGAAAAGTACCAGCTGAACAGCAAAAAGGCAGATGCCTGCCTGGAGCTGATCTACGGCGAAAACGGCAGCAGCCCGGTCACCGAGCAGGAATATGCCGATTACATCAACAACGATTGCTACTACCTGGAGCTGGTCCAGCTGCCGCTATTTGACCAGAGCACGTATACCTTTGCCAGCGACGACCAGAAAGCCGAGATTGAAGCCCTGGCCAACCAGTGCCGTGATGACTTGGCCGCGGCTACCAACGAATCTGCCCTGTACAGTGCTGCAATGACCTATGTGCCGCAGGCCTTTACCGCACTGGGCAGCAGCGTGGAAGCAACCCAGGCACTGTATTACACCGGCAGCGGTCTGTTTACGCCTTCGGACCTGTCCAGCTACAACACCAATGACGGCGGCAACAGCATTACCGATGCGGTAAAAGCAGCCGGTACCGGCAACTGGACGGTGGCCGACCTTGGCATGAGCTACATGATCGTGCGCAGCCTGGACCCCATGGAGCAGGGCACGGTGGATGATTTTGTGAGCCGCTATAATCTGCTGGACGCTATGAAGAGCGATGCTTTGCAGGACGAGTTCTATGCAGAGGGCGCCGAGATGGAAAATAACCTTTCCGCCAGCGTGATGAAGACCTACAGCGCATCCAAAATCAAAAAGACCGTAAAGTAATCATCGGGCACCAAAGCCGGAGCAGTGCGGGTTCAAAACCGGCACGCCCCGGCTTTTTTGATTTTACAGAACAGCCAAAGATGTAAAAAAGGGGAACACTTACATGAAGCAAACAAACATGCGTATGCTGGCATTGTGTGCGGCGCTTTGCCTGTGTGTGGCAACAGCAGCGCCCGCCTATGCGGAAAGCACCCGTCAGACCCCACGGACCAGCTTTGTGGAAACGCTGCTGGACATCCCGGTGCTGGGGGATATTCTGCGGTTTTTCAGCGGGGAGGAACCTTTGAGCCAGGCGGCAACGGCGGAAACCGCAACGGGTGAAACCGCTACGCCGGAAACCTCCACCCCGGAAACTGCCCCCACGGCCACCCCGGAAACGGCAACCCCGACCCCGGCCCCCACGCCGGGCGGTTCCTCCACACCGGAAAGTGCGGCAACGCTGCCGCCCACCGGTACCCCGCAGGTGTACCCCGCGCCGGATATTGTGGTGATGCCTACAGCCACCCCGGCCATTACCGCGGCCCCGCAGCAGGAGGAAGAAAACAATACCAGTGACGAGCCTCCCGCTGCTGCCGCCACATCGGCCCCCGCGGCGGCAACGGCAACTCAGCGCCCGGCTGCAGCCATGCCGCACCCGACCACGAAGGCTACCCTGAAAGCCCCCACCGCCGCCCAGGCGGAAGCAACCCCCATGCCCACCCTGGAACCCACCGCCACGCCGGAGCCGACCGAAAAGCCGACCCCGGACCCGGAACAGGTGCAGCGCCAGGAACAGGCCGCCCAAACCAGCAGCAAACTGCCGCTGTATGTGGCGGTGGGCATTGCCGTGGTGTGCGCCGGCATTGTGGCAGCCGTGCTGATCAGCCGCCAGCTGCAGAACACCCAGGCACAGACCCAGAAGCAGAAGGACGAAAAGTCTGCTTACCACCGCAAGAAGGGCGGCAAATAATGCCCGCTGCCCCCACAAATATACCCGCACAAGCTGCGGAAGCAGGAGATAGGATATGACGGATTCCCGCTGGAAAAACCTGGCGCTGGAGGTCATCGGCTGTTTTGTTTCGGCCCTTGGCCTGTACAGCTTTGCTGTGGCGGCCGGGGTGCCGGTAACCGGTGTGGCCGGTATCGGTGCCATTTTGTTCCGCCTGTTTGGTCTGCCCATTGGTGTGACCAACATTATTATGAACATCCCCATTGTGCTGATCTGCTTCAAGTACCTGGGCAAGGATTTCTTTTTCCGCAGCGTGCGGTGCATGGTGCTGTTTGCCATTTTTACGGACTATGTGCTGGCTGCGCTGCCGGTGTATCAGGGGGACCGCATGCTGGCCACCATCTGCGGCGGTGTGATCAGCGGCGTGGGGGATGCGCTGATTTATATGCAGAACTCCAGCACCGGCGGCCTGGATTTTATCACCATGGCCATCAAATCCCGCCACCCGCACATGCCGTTCGGCAACCTGACCTTTGCGGCAGCGCTGGCGGTCATCCTTGCAAACGGGCTGGTGTTCCATGATGTGGATTCCATCATTTACGGCCTGATCTTCAATTTTTTGAGCTCTTACATCATCAACCGGATGATGTTCGGTTTCAACGCCTGTATGATGGCTTTGATCGTGACGAGCGACGGCCCCGCCGTGTGCAGGATGATCGGCGAAAAAGTGGACCGCGGTTCCACGATATTGAAAGGTTACGGCGGCTATTCCCAGGATGGGCGCGATGTGGTGCTGTGTGCCTGCAGCTCCAAGCAGCTGTATATCATCAACCGCGAAACCAAGCGCATTGACCCCGGCAGTTTTATCGTGATGCTGCAGGCGAACGAGGTGGAAGGCGAAGGGTTCAAACGGCTGGAACTGGGAGAACAGAGTTAGGAGCTAGAAGTTAGAAGCTGCAGCGGGGCAGGAAAGGCGCAGAACAAGGCAAAATGCGTATTTTCGGGGAAAAATGCGGGGGTTCCTTGCAAAACAGTGCAAACCGCTGTATAATAAATTGTCACTTAACAGAAAAGGGGAGTTACCTATGGAAACGATGGGCAGCCTGCGCCGTACCAACTATTGCGGCGAAGTGAGTATGTCAAACGTTGGCCAGGAGATGACCGTTTGCGGTTCCATCGCCCGTGCACGCGACAAAGGCGGTATTATTTTTGCCGACCTGCGCGATACAACCGGTATTTTGCAGCTTGTTTTTGATGAGGATACGCCGAAAGACGTTTTTGCTAAAGCAGAAAGCCTGAAAAGCGAGTATGTTGTGATCTGCCGCGGCCTGCTGCGTGAGCGCGCCGCCAAGACCACCAAGATCGCCACTGGCGATGTGGAGCTGTATGTCAGCGAACTGCGCATTCTGAGTGAAGCCCAGACCCCGCCGTTCGAAATCCGCGATGATATCAACGTCAACGATGACCTGCGCCTGCGTTACCGCTACCTGGATCTGCGCCGTCCTTCGATGCACGAGCCCATTGTGCTGCGCAGCAAGATCATGCAGATCATCCGCAGCTATTTCTGCGATAACCACTTTACCGAGATTGAAACCCCGACCCTGATCAAGTCCACGCCGGAAGGTGCCCGTGACTATCTGGTGCCCAGCCGTGTGCAGCCCGGCCATTTCTACGCTCTGCCGCAGAGCCCGCAGCTGTACAAGCAGATTTTGATGCTGTCCGGCTTTGACCGCTACTTCCAGATCGCCCGCTGCTACCGCGATGAGGACCTGCGCGCTGACCGCCAGCCGGAGTTCACCCAGGTGGACGAGGAAATGTCCTTTGTCAATGAGGACGATATCATGACCATCAACGAAGGTCTGATCAAGCGCCTGTGGAAAGAAATGCTGGGCGTGGATGTGCAGACCCCGTTCGTGCGCATGCCGTGGGACGAGGCTATGGGCCGTTTTGGCTCCGATAAACCGGATACCCGCTTTGGCCTGGAAATTGTGGATGTGACCGACATTTTTGATGGCACCGAGTTTAAGCCCTTTGCTGCAGTGTTGGAGCAGGGCGGAAGCATCCGCGCCATCAATGCCAAGGGCCTGGCTGGCAAGCTGACCCGCAAGCACATTGACAAACTGGGCGAGGTTGCCAAGACTTATGGTGCCAAGGGCCTGGCATTCAGCCGCCTGACCGAGGAAGGTACTTCTTCCAGCTTTGAAAAGTTCCTGACCGAAGAGGAAAAGGCAGCCCTGTACAAAGCGATGGAGCTGGAAACCGGCGACGTGCTGCTGATCGTCAGCGATGCTGACTGGGTCAAGGCCTGCACCGCGCTGGGCCAGGTTCGTTTGGAAATCGGCCGCAAGTACGGCCTGATTGACCCCGACAAGTTCAACTTCCTGTGGGTGGTGGACTTCCCGCTGTTTGAGTACAGCGAACAGGAGGGCCGCTGGATGGCCATGCATCATCCGTTCACCCTGCCCAAGGCAGAGGATATTGACAAGGTGGAAACCGACCCCGGTGCCTGCCATGCCGTGGCATACGATATTGTACTGAACGGCGTTGAGATGGGCGGCGGTTCTATGCGTATCAATGACCCCGCTTTGCAGGACCGCATGTTCAAGGCCCTGGGCTTTACCGAGGAAAAGGCTCGCGAGAGCTTTGGCTTCCTGATGGATGCCTACAAGTTCGGCGCACCCCCGCACGGCGGCATGGCTTACGGCCTGGACCGCATGGTAATGCTGATGCTGAAGAAGGATTCCATCCGCGATGTCATCGCATTCCCGAAGGTGCAGAACGCAGGCGAGCCGATGTCCGGCGCACCGGATATTGTTGACCCGCAGCAGCTGAAGGACCTGTCCATTGCATTGACGTTGACAGAGTAAAGATTAAAGTTGAAAGCCCCGCCGGGCGGCCATTGATGTGGCTGTTTGGCGGGGCTTTTGGTGTTGGCGGGGAAAAGAGGGCGGGTAAGGGATAGGCACGAGAACGTTTTAAAGAAAACATCCCGTTATAAAATGTTATGTAAGGAGCAGAACAAAAAGAGCGGTAAACAATAAAAAGACAGCTGCTCATAAAACACTTGGGCAGCTGCCTAAATTATAATTTAATATAATATTGTATTAAAGTAAAGTTTCTTCGGTTCCCTTCTTTTCAAAGAAGGAACAAAATCCCCCGTATAAATCTTACTCTTTTGTCACAAACACCAGGCCTGCGCAGCCGGGGCCGGCGTGAGAGGCAATGACGGGGCCAAGGCGGGCAACGCGCCCGCCGGTCATGTGCAGGTTTTCGTGCATGTAATGGTGGAGGGGGGCCAGTACACCTTTTTCGTCCGAATACAGCAGAGCGTACCCGTACCGAGGGTCCACCCCGCCCATCTTTTCAATGTTCTTAAACATTGCCACAAACGCGCCGGGGCGGCCGCGGGCCGTGTCCGCCAGCTTGATCTGCCCATCCACGACCGAAAGCACCGGCTTGACACCCAGGGCACCGCCCACCAGCGCCACCGCGGCGGGCAAACGCCCGCCTTTGTGCAGGTGCTTCAGGCTGTCCACTACGGCCAGAACGCGGATGCGCTGCTTGAGCTGTTCCAGCTCAGCGACAATCGCGTGCGCGGGCAGGTGCTCCTCGTCGCGCAGGCGCAGCGCTTCGCGAACCAGGATGGCCTCGCCCTGGGATGCCGTGCGGGAATCCACAAAAAAGACATCCTCAAAATCGCAGCTTTCCGCTGCCAGCCGCGCGCACTGATAGGTGCCGGACAGGTTAGAACTGATCAAAATGGCAATTACCTGATCGCCGTTCTCCTTGGCATCCTCAAAAATTGTCATAAAGGATTGGGGGCTGGGCTGGCTGGTGCGGGGGGGAATCTTGTCCACTTTCAGATGTGCATAAAATTCATCAGCCGTCAGCTCCACACCGTCCAGCCCGCCGGTGCCATCGGCAAAGGTAACGGACAGGGGCACAGTGTACACGCCGGGACGGGCACTGTCGGTCGCGGTCAGATCGGAAGCGGAATCAGTCAGAATACGAATCATGCGGAAAAACCTCTTTCTGTGCGGCAGCGCCCGGCAGCAAAAAAACAGCGCTGGGATGCAACATGGTTGGGTGGTAAGCAATTGTGAATACACATAATTTTAACACAATAAAAAAAAATGTCAAATATTTGAGCAAATATTTACAAAAAGATAAAAAACAGCCGCACATCAGCGTGCGGCTTGGGGAATATGAGCAATAAAATTTTAAAATCAGACAGCTGTACAAAATATTTTGTACAGACGTATAAAAGTTCGGATGTTGTTGGTGGATGGTTCAGATGTTGCGTGAGCGGCAAATTTCGCAATGTAGGGGGGATTGCATTAGATTGACGGGCGGCCAATGAAAGTGTGTGGCTAGAAAGCCAAACGCACGACAGGGGAATGGTTTATTCCGCTGAATTTAAGGCAACACCGCATAATTCTAAGTGCCGATACGGCGAGCGAGGTGCGGCAGCTGCTAAGCCAAAAGTGCAGATAATACTGGATGTCTTATCGAGCATTTTGGCAACGCAGATGCCGTGCCGC
>OBLF01002412.1_pt1 | contig 12848 bp, 14 predicted proteins | sample 1519231 | NCBI WGS metagenome assembly OBLF01 (sample SAMEA2602895, study PRJEB22501) | metagenome | reverse complement strand
GTCAACAGAAGTTGACCGTTTGACGAACGATTTATTCCGTGGCGTTCCGTAGAATTGCATGTGTAAGCAAGAGGTGACGCAAGCCGGCAAGCCTAACCTCCAAGAAAGAAAATGGAGGTGCGAACATGTGCATTACAGAAGATAAGTTGGTGGAAAGCTACGGGAAAGCAACTCCCCGTGAACGCTTCCGACTGATCTACAAGAACTACAGTATCTTTCCACAGTTGGTGGATTGCTACGAAACAGGGCTGTTCAACAGGATCCTTTTCGATGTTGAGTACAACAGACGGAAGAAAAATGATGACGACCTGGGCGTGAGGATCCAGACCAGTCATCGCAGCGAAAAATGCCGCAAATAACGTAGCACAGGCTGCACCGGCAAAGGCTGCTGCAGCCGATCTGGCGGAGAAGGTTGATTTCTCCAACGTGAAGATCGAGCCGATCTTTGAAGAAATGGTAGATTTTGATACCTTTGCAAAATCAGATTTTCGTGCAGTAAAGATCCTGGCTTGTGAAGCAGTTCCGAAATCCAAGAAGCTTCTGAAGTTCACATTGGATGACGGAGAACGCAAGGATCGCGTGATCTTAAGCGGTATTCACGAGTATTACGAGCCGGAAGAGCTGGTTGGCAAGACAGCAATCGCTATCGTGAACCTGCCGCCGAGAAAGATGATGGGAATCGATTCCGAAGGTATGCTGATCTCAGCAGTACACGAGGAAGACGGTCATGAGGGACTGAACCTTCTGATGGTAAATGACAGAATCCCGGCAGGTGCAAAGCTGTACTAAGATGAGAAACAAAGCCTTGCGGCGGTGTGCGCTTGCAAGCACCGGCATAAGGCGAAAAATGCATGGAGACGGCAAAGCCGTTGGATTTTGGAGAAAAATGAGTGGGCAATCAAAAAGAACCAGAGGCAAAGAACTCTTGGTGAGCTGTTCTTTTTCCTTGTTGATGAAAGGGCAGACATTATTTTCAGCAGATCACTTGGCATTCAAAGGGCTGATCCTTTTAATATGCCGTTTTTCAGATATCTAAAAGCAAATTATTCTGTACAAAAGACGAAAATAGAGTAAAATTATTTTAAGCAATCAAATTTCTGGTTCAGGGAGGAGGACCGGTAATCATTGAACTTTACATGAACCTGAACAATCGTTGATATTAAAAGAAAGGGCAGAACTTTTGCAGGGTAAACTTATGAAAACACAGGCAAGGGATATGACAGAAGGCAGTATTGCCAAAAATATCATTCTGTTTTATATTCCACTGGCAATTGGCGGTCTGTTTCAGCAGCTTTACAGCTTTGTGGACAGCGTCGTTGTCGGACGGGGAATCGGAGCGCAGGCGCTGGCAGCAGTCGGCGCGACATCCATTGTAGTCTGGCTGACGCTCGGATTTGCAATGGGGCTTACAAGAGGATTTTGCATCCATATTTCACAGGCCTACGGGAAAAAGGATTATCATCTGGTAAACCGGGGATTTTTTGTTGCATCCGTTTTGTCGCTGATTGTGGGAGCGATGATCTCAATTGTCGGATCTCTGGCGATCAGAGATTTCTTGATTCTGATGCATACGCCCGGAGAAATTCTGGAGCAGTCACTGGATTACATCAAAGTGATCCTGCTGGGGTTTGTGATTACAGTTTTGAACAACCTGTTTATGAGCGTTTTGCAGTCTCTGGGGGATTCGTCTACGCCATTTTGGGCGCTGCTCGTTTCCTCTGTGACAAATATTGGTCTGGACTGCGTATTTGTACTCACACTGAAGTGGGGCGTGCAGGGAGCGGCTGCGGCAACGGTGTTGTCTCAGGTGTTCTCCTTTGCGATCTGTGCCGCAGGTTTGAAAAGATTGAAATTTGTCAGTATTTTGGACGGCAGTAAGAGCAAAAATGCACGCCTGACAGTCAGAATGTTAAAAACCGGGCTGCCGGTCGGAATTATGAGCATGGTAACGGCAGTCGGTGGAATGATCCTGCAGTTTTTTGTAAACGATCTTGGTGCGTCTGCAGTGGCGGCTTATGCGGCGTCCACCAAAATTCGCAGTGTGATCGGAGAATTCAGCAATGCGCTGGGAATGACATTTATGACGTTTGTCGGTCAGAATTACGGCGCGCAGAAATATGACAGAATTAAAGCAGGGGTTCGGATGGGAGTGCTTCTTTCTATCCTGATTCATATTCCACTGTCCGCTGTTGAGATTTTCGGCGGGAAAAGGATCGCGTCGCTGATGGTGACAGATCCACCGGTACTTGAGCTGTGCAGACAATATCTGTTGATTGTGGGGATTTTTGTCTTTTTCCTGGGATTTCTGATGGTATTTCGAAACTGCATTCAGGGAATGGGCAATACATGGATTCCGATGCTTTCCGGTGGACTGGAAGTCTTCAGCAGACTGATTTTTGGATATTGGCTTGGCAGGCACAGCTTTATGGGGATTGCCGCTGCAGAAGCCTCTGCATGGATCAGCGTCAGCATTATGCTCGGAAGCTCATTTTTTATTTTGTTTCGGAAAGTTCTCCGGACACAAACACCGGAAAACACAACAGATACAAAGAACATAAGAACGGATTCATAAAATAGGAGAATACAAAATGAACACATTTCATGTCAGGAAAACAGGAGATGTCATTTTGCTTCATCTGGGAAAAGGCGATGATATGCTGCAGTGCCTGAATCAGGCCATTACCGAACACAAGATCAAAAACGGAGCAGTCGTATCTATGATTGGAACGTTGGATAAGGCGCGATATCACATGATCCAGACGACCGAGGATGATCCGACCAACGGCTTTTATACCGTGGAAGGACCGATTGAAGTTGCAGCAGGGCAGGGACTAATCATAGACGGGGAGCCGCATATCCATATCTGCATGGCAACACCGGAGGCTTCGTATCTGGGACATCTGGAGGAAGGCTGCAGAGTGCTGTATCTTGCAGAGATCGCAATTGAAAAATACAGCGAGGAAGAATTGACGAGAAAAAAGGATAACTTTGGAATTGCAGCGCTGAGCTGGAAGGAAAGGGACAAAACTGAATAAGGAAATACTGATACCGTTCAATTGTCAAAAGATGATTGGACGGTATTTTTGCTTGTAGCATATGAATATGATGCGATTTTACCAGTAAACTAGACAGAAATAAATGTATATGCAACATATTGACAAACGTATAAAGTAGAAGTAATATATTTCTATAACAAAACTGCATAAAAATTACAGCTAAAAAGGAGACGATATGAGTATAATTTTACAGGACAAGTTTTTCGGTTGTATCTGTGGCTGTCATATCGGTTCAGCGATGGGAGCTCCTGTTGAGGGAATGACTTATGAAGAAATTGACAGGAAGTATGGCTATGTAGACGGGTATCTTCCGTACCAGCATTACGGAAATGGCTGGGACAGGGAACCCGGAACGACAGAGGACGGCGTGGAACGGCAGAAGCTGATGATTTCTGCGATTATGGAAAAAGAGGGAAGGGTCACAGCGGAGGACGTCAGGGCTGCCTGGAACAAATACGCAAATCCGAATGCAGGAGGCTGGGTATCCGAACCGTTTGAAGGGGTTCTTCTGAAAATGGCAAAAACCGGAATACCGGCAACTGATCTTGGCAGATATTGCGATTACGCCGGACTCAACAGCTTTGCAAGGGCGTGTCATCCGATCGGACTGATCAACGCAGGCAATGTAGAAGGCGCAAAAGAGGATATCCTTCAGGTCGGACAGCTGTATCAGACAACGAACAGCCGCGGGCTGAAATGGGCATGTGTCACTGGCGTAGCAATAGCGGAGGGAACGAAGCCCGGCGCAACCGTGGATTCTGTGATCGGGGCAATTTTTGATCACTGCGATCCCGACGTCGTTGTGAAAGAGATTGACGAGCAATTGAAAAAAGCGGCAGGCTGCAGTGACATTTTTCAGCTGAGACAGCATTTTGATTCCATTTATAACGGATTTGGAATGCCGTATCCGTTCAGCTATGCGAATGAAGTTGTCACAAAGGGCGTTGTTATTTTTAAGATGGTTCATGGAAATACGAAGGAAGCGATCCTTGCAGGCGTAAATATGGGACGTGATACAGACTGTGTTGCGGCAGTTGCCGGTGGAATTGCCGGAGCGCTTTCCGGAAGTGAATCAATTCCCGCAGACTGGATCAGCCAGCTGGATTACGCGACGAGCATCAATCCGCATACGAATTCCAAACGAACCCTGAAAGAAAATGCAGATGGCGTGTATCATGCCTTTAAGAAAATGCTGAAACGGCAGCAGGCTTACATTCAGCAAATGGATATCGACTGACAGGAAGGGGAAGACATCAGGGGGAAAATGAAGTGAATGATCTGCAGAAAGCAGATAGACACAAAAAAGATTCGTTTTTGTGTCGGAAATAAAAGGAGGACATGGTATGAAAAACAAAAAGGTACTGGCGATTGTGATGGCAGTCATGACTGCTGCATCCGCTCTTGTAGGCTGCGGCTCTACAGGAGCAACAGCTCCTGCGGATACCGCTGCGACGACGGAAAAAAAGGAAGATACCACAGCGGAAGCAGCTCCGACGACTGACGGCGAACAGGTGACCATCACTTTCATGCATGACTGGCCGGAGTACGAAGCGGAATTCACACAGATGATATCCGATTTCGAAGCGGAAAATCCGGATATCAAGGTTGAGACACAGGTGATCACCTGGGACGTTCTGACACAGACTCTGACAACAGCCTTCGCTGCTGGCGAAGCTCCTGATGTAGCATGCTGCTGGGCAAACCAGATGGGTTCGTTCAATTCCGTAGGCGCTACATACGATCTCACTCCTTATTTGGAAGAGAATAACAATGAATGGAGAGATTCCCTGCTGGCACCCGCTGTACAGTCCGGTACTGTTAACGATCAGGTCTTCTGCATACCGTTCAGAACAACCTGTACCGTGCTTGCATATAACAAGACGATGATGGAAGAGAACGGCTGGGAAGTTCCCACCACGTTGGAAGAGTTTGAAACATTGCTCGGCGAAGCTGCAAAGACCGGAGTAACACCTCTGTTGACGCCTGGTAATCCTCATGGCTTTCAGATTGCATCCCTGGTTGAGACTTTTGCATTGCATTACATGTACGATGCAGGATATCTTAAAAACAATGACTATTTGACAGGTCACTATACGGATGTTGCCAAAGAATATGCTGAAGCAGGAGCAAGATTAAGAGACTGGGTTGACAAAGGTTACATTGATGCGGATTCTCTTGCTATGACGAGAGAAGATGCTACCGGTCAGTTCTATTTGCAGAAAGGTCTGTTTGCATTCGTAAACAACAATGAACTGACAGATCTTGAAAAGAACTCCGCAGAAGCCGGTTTCGAAATTGGCGTTATGGCGTTCCCTGCACCCGAAGGCACGCCTACCCTGCTTCACAACTTTGGTGTTGACGGATTCATGGTTTACTCCGGTACCAAGTATCCGGAACAGTCCGCAAGATTCTTAAAATATATCACAAGCAAAGATGTACAGCAGAAATTCGGTAACGAGACACTGTCTGTAATGGCAAATAAGGACTGCACCTATGACAATGCAAACCAGAGCGAATTTGCAGAAATCTTCTCCAGCGCAGAGAGCTACAGAAAAAACTATGATTACAGTGCCGGCGATATCGGATCAGATACTGGTGATCTGGAAGCAGAATTTCTCTCCGATCCTTCCGAAACTCCTGAAGAATTCGGTCAGAAGATCGAAGATGCGTACGTCAAATTACTTGAAGAAAACGGTAAGTAATAAATAGCGGCAAACTGAAATAGGGCTGGCAGAAAATGGACTGCCGGCCCTATTTGAAAGGGTGAAGATATGAAGAGCAAAATGAATTATAAAACAAGGCAAAAGCTCATGGGATATGTTTTCCTGATTCCCGGTTTTGTATTTTTGGGATGCTTTCTTGTTTTCCCGTTTTTTAAGAGCCTGGTCAGGAGCTTTACGGATTGGAATGCATTCAGTCCGGATTTTAGTTTTGTTGGACTGAAAAACTACATTGAGCTGTTTCATAATGACGAATATTGGGCGGCGATCAAGGTCAATCTGGTTTTTGCAGTGGTTTCTACACTGATTCAGACAACCCTCGGTTTTTTGCTTGCATTTGCAGTATATTATATGACTCCGAAGTGGCAGCAGTTTTATAAAGTAGCTTTATATATCCCGGTCGTCCTCCCCGCTTCTGTAGTGGCGGTTATGTGGAAGTTTATGCTGAACAAGGATATTGGTCTGGTCAATACGCTGTTGCGCCTGGTTGGTCTTGACAATCTGACACATGCGTGGATCGGGGAGAAGAGCACTGCACTCGGCACGGTTATTGCGGTAAATACCTGGCAGTATATTGGTTTTACGATGGTTTTATTCTATATTGCGATGATGAATATTTCCAAAGATGTTCTGGAATCCGCAGCGGTTGACGGCGCGACCAAAAAAGATCTGTTCTTCAATTTTTTCCTTCCGCTTACTGCGGGAACGACGGAAACAAACGTCATCCTTTCCATTTCCGGCGGTATGAAATCCTTTGCCCTGTTCTATATGCTGACCGGCGGTGGCCCCGGCAAGGCGACGACTGTAGTTGCACAGCTGATTTATACTACGGCGTTCGTTGATTTCAAGTTTTATAGGGCACTGGCAATGTCTACTGTGCTGTTTATCATCATTCTGACACTGGTGCTGATCAGCAGATTGATTGGACGCAGGTACAACTACGAATAAGCGAAGGGGTGAAAATAATGAAAGAAAAAAAGAAACTCACAATAGGAGGGATATTCAGTCAGATCGTTCTTCTGATTCTGGCAGTGATTGTGCTGTATCCGCTGGCATTTATGTTTCTGACATCCATAAAATCCAATCTGGATGTTTTGACGAACCCTTTTGGCATTACGACCTTTAAACCGGAAAACTATGTTTCTGCATGGAAAATTGGTAAAATTGGAAGCTTTTTCATGAACAGTGTTATTATTACGATTATGACGCTGGCAGTGCAGTTGATCGTTATTATACTCGCATCCTTTGCGCTCGGGAAATTAAGACCGTGGGGCAGTGGATTCATTGAAATACTGTTTTTGTCCGGACTGTTTATCACATCTGAAATGCTCACAATCCCCAACTTTACGACGCTGAAAGCGTGGGGACTGAACGGGACGCGGCTTGCGTTGCTGCTTCCGTATGTTACGCTGGGGCTTCCGACGGCAACCTTTATTATGATTAACTATGTAAAAGGCCTGCCGAAAGAGCTGGATGAAGCAGCACTGCTGGACGGCTGCTCCCTGCTGCAGAACCTGTTTCGGATTACGCTTCCGCTGTTAAAACCGGTTATCGCTACCGTAATGATTTTTAACTTCCAAGGTACCTGGAGTGAATTCTATTGGGCACTGATTGAAATTAAAAAGGATTCCTTAAAAACGCTTCCGCTTGGTCTGATGAACTTTAATTCCATGTACAATACGGATTATGGTGTACTGTGTGCAGGTCTGTGTATCGCGACCATTCCGGTGGTTTTGTTGTATCTGAAGTGTTCCTCTTATTTTATCGGCGGTATGGTAGCCGGTGCAGTTAAGGGATAAATTTGATGGACTATAGGAATTGATACGAGGAGAAAAAAGACATGAAGGATTTTGAAAACGATTTAATTTATTATCACAATCCGGATCCGATCGAGGAGCCGCGGTTTATTTTGAATTCCGTAGAGGAACTGGAAAAATCAACAAAATACAGTGTTAGCTGCAATGGAACGGAGCGCGTGGTATATCATACAGACTCCTTTGATTATGTTATTGTAGTAGATGACGAAGCCTATGATCTGGAAATTTCGATTCATACACCCTTTGAGAAGCTGGCAATTCGTCCGACCAGCTTTGGAATCGTTCCTTCCATAAAGGGAGAGACCGTTCAGATTCATCTCGACGAGCCGAAGAAATTTACGGTAGAGACAGACGGCGGTCTGCATGACGCATTATTCGTGCTTTGCTCGCGCAGAATCGAAAAACCGGAAAATACAACGATCTGCTTTGAAAAAGGAAAGGTATACAATGTCGGGATCCTGACCTTAAAGCCGAATGATACGGTCTATATCGAAGAGGGTGCCGTGGTATCCGGCTGTATTTATGCGGATCATTGCGATAATATTTCCATTGTAGGAAACGGAATCGTCAATGGAGCCTGCTGGCATCTGCCGGACAGTAATGCCCATCGGTTTTTTATCTATATCAAGTGGTGCAACAATGTCCTCTTAAAAGGCTTTACGGCAGTAGACGGACCCTCCTGGCATGTGGTTCCGACGGCATGCGATCATGTGGTCATTGATGATATGAATATCATGTCCAGAATTGTAACAGGAGATGGTATTGATATTACGAGCAGTCAGGATGTGGAGGTAAAGAATTGCTTTATCCGTTCGACGGATGACAGTATCTGTATTAAGGCGCATGGGCTGATTGCGGATACTTCGACGGTTCGGGATGTGACGAAAGTATATGTCCACAACAACGTACTCTGGAATGCAGAGCCGGGCAATGCAATTGAATTAGGCTACGGGCTCCAGAGTGAGATCCACGATCTCGTATTTGAGGATTGTGATATCATTCACTGTCAGTACGAAGGAAATATGGGCGGCGCAGCGATTTCTATCCATCAGGCGGATGGCGGTCATGTGCATGACGTTCATTACAGAAATATCCGGGTAGAGCAGGCGGAGCAGAAGCTGTTTGATATCAAGGTATTGCTTTGCAAGTATACACAGCAGGTTGCCAAAGGGGAGATCAATGATATTCATTTTGACAACATTCAGGTATTAAACGGCGATATTCCGGTTTCGCTGATCCGCGGATACCAGACGCCAACAGAAGAAGTACGTGTCCATGATATTACCTTTGACAATATTACCTTTATGGGGCAAAAATGTGAAACTTGGCAGGATCTTCGTTTGGTTACGGAGCTGGCAAACGATATTTATGTCAATGGCGTCAGAACGTGTAAACAGATGAAATTCTGAGGATGGGGAGTAGTGTGAAAAATAAGCGTGATCGCTTATTTTTCACACTACTATTTGTGCCGCAGGCGCCACAAAGTAGCTATGATCGCAGAGCAGAACTGGAAGTTCTGCTCGCGATTCCTTCGGCGCAAAGCGCCTGCGGAATGGAGATTACTATGACGGACAGGCATCCTTATTATGAATTTGAAAAAGATACATATGAAATCGATGAATTTGACTGCTCGTCCATCTTTTTATTTGTAGGAAAAGAGCGTGCGCTGCTCCTGGATACAGGCTGCGGAATCGGTGATCTGAAGGGCGTTATCAGAAAAATTACCGATAAACCGTACATTGTGGTTGCTTCCCATGGACATATGGATCATATCGGCGGGGCAGGCGCATTTGACGAGCTGTATATCAATCCGGCGGACAATTATTTTCTGGATGTATCCTTTGAAAAAATGCTGGAAAGCCGGAGAAATTATGCAGATTTTATCCGGACGCGGGAGGATAAATATTATCCTTACAGCACAGAGAAAGATATGCTTTGTTGGGAGAAAAAACCGAAGCTGCTTCCGCTATCCGACGGTCAGACATTCGATCTTGGAGGGCGTATCATTACGGCATATAGCTGTCCCGGACATACCCCCGGCGAAATGGTTTTTATCGATTCGAAAACCAGGTATCTGTTCTGTGCCGATGCGTGTAACCGTAATCTTTTGCTGATGCAGTCAGGCGACCATACGGAGGGAAGATATGTCAGTGTGGAAAAAGCTGCAAAGGCGATGGAACGAATTGCGTCGATGAAAGACCAGTATGACCATGTGATCAATTCTCATCATGATTACCGGGGCTTTGGCGCACCGTTGGCGGATTATGTGGTCGATCAGGCGCTGGAATGCATGAAGAAAATTGTCGATGGGACTGCAGAAATCAGGGAGATTCCAGATCCGTTGCAGATGAATGCAACGAAAACGGTCGCTGTATACGGGGATGTTTTCATTACCTACAGCAAGGAGGGCGTTTATGAAACAAGATAGCGCACCTTTCGATTGTCATGAATAAAAAAGTGTAAAACTTATGATCCCAGCGGCAGCCAGACAATCGTTTTGGCGTTGCTGGGGTTGTTTTGTCCCAAAAATAATCTGTACGCCGTGTGCGACGGTGATTTGCTCTGTGATGTGCAGGCAATCGTAAATGCGGCAAACAACTCACTCCTTGGCGGAGACGGTGTAGATCACAATTTTGACCGATGCAGCGGTGTGGCGGACGCTGTTGTTTAGCAGTTGTACACTGACATTGGTAAATGAGGAATTTATAAAATTTCTGACAGAACTGAATGAAATTACAACAAAATATATGTCGATACCAGTTACCAAAACAAGTGTATCAAGGCAGATTATATTGGTTTCATCTCCTGGTAATTTGTAGTAAAAGGGAGGATTCATGGAGTATTCTGTAAAAAATCAGTGGATTTCCTGCCCTGTATGTGGTGGGAATACAAGGACAAAAGTACGGGAAGATACGTGTTGTATCATCAACCATTGTTTTGTCCGAAATGCAAGAGAGAGTATCTTGTAAATGTAAAACAATTTAAAACTCAAATTGTAAATGAGCCAGACGCTAAGACGCAGAGCTGATCCAAAAAGAAAAATGGATTGGTTCTGCGTTTTTGTTATGGCGACGAGGAAAATGCACGCATTTATGCGGTGCATTTGACGACCGCTAATCAGAAAGAGATTCGCAGAGCGCATCTCGTCTCTGCTAATTAAGTATTGGAGCAGAAAAGGTGTAATTGTAAATTTTTGCCGGGAGATTTGCATATGAAAGAAAGGATAGAAAGCAAACATAACAATACATTATGAAAAATTGCATGCTAAAAATTTTAACACATATTCACTGGATCATTTCGTGAGACATCAACGGGTAAGCGAATGTTGGCGCAACGTGGATGGACAGTGGAAACTGATACCGATAGAATTTGAAAGAGGCAGACAGGCGGATAGCAATGGATATTGTAAATCGCTAGCCGGCATCTTCGGTTGCTATGTTCAGGCTAGTGCCGAAGGAAAAACTGCATAGGTCAAAAAAATTAAAACGGTTTACTTTCTCGCTTTTAAATCATATAATTAAAGCGTATAAGCAAAGTGCAGAGGTGAACAGAATGACTAAAAAGGAAAAAATTGAAAATTTTATTGAAGAATATAACGGTTATCTTATTACCTCTCTGGTATGTAGTGAAGATATTTCTAAGACCTATATTGCAAAATATATTAAGGAACATGGCATGGAGAAGGTCTCGAGAGGCGTATATATAGCGGATGATGTGTGGCCGGATGAGTTGTTCATTTTACAACAAAGAAATGGTGCGATTATTTATTCCGGAGAAACAGCACTATATTTGCACGGTTTGACGGATAGGGAGTATTCATCTGTGTGTGTTACTGTGCCACAGGGATATAATGCGAGCCATCTTAAGGATAATGATTTTAATGTTTCGGTGAAATATGCTGCACCGGATTTATACAAAATAGGAATTTGTGAGATTGCATCCAGCAGTGGAAATTTGGTTAAGGTTTATGATCAGGAGTGTTGCATTTGCGATTTGATAAGGAATCGTAATAAGTATGAAGTACAAGTATTTCAAACGGCTATCAAGGAATATATGTCATCGAAAGACAAAAAGCTATCGCAGCTGATTGTATATGCGGATATGATGGGAATTCGAGATGAAGTGATGAAGTACGTGGAGGTGTTAGTGTGATTAGTTCATCAAGATAATTAAAAGATAAGGTAAGAAATATTTCGGATGGGAACAGTAATAAAGCGACTACGCTAAATGGAAGAGTTTGATTACCCGGGCATTCGCGTAATGCTGGAAGCTACGTTGGACAAGATGTTTTATACGATGCATTTTCTGCCACCTGTGAAAAGCGGAAAACTATTTTTAGCAAGGATAATATTGAAGCTACATTACATTTGATATCTGACGATTTGCAAATGGAAGAGCTTTGGGCGCAGTTTCAGAAAAGCAATTTTTACGTAGGAGATCTAGCGTGGAAAAATGTAATTGGCTATGTAGAGAGTACGATGAAGAAGTATTTACTGTGATATGAGGCATATCGCAGACAGAGATTGGCGAAAAAGCTGATGAATCATGTGGTAAACCACTTTGAACGGTACGAGGCATACGCTTCATGATTACAGCCCGGAGATAGACAAGAATCTTATCATCCATTGCTATCAGCCTGAGCCCGGTTATTGTGCCTGTGTACTGCAGGTGGCAGATAGCTGAATTGACGGTGAGACATTTCAAGTATAAAAATAGCCATAATCCTGATATTGATCAGTGCTATGGCTGTTTTTAGAGTATGGAAATCAGGAAGGAGCGCATAGATATGAACAGTAAGTCAAATACACAAGCTATGGAAACAGAAAAAATACCCCGTCTTCTGGCACGGCTGGCCATACCGGCTGTTGTGGCACAGATTATCAACCTTTTATATAATATTGTTGACCGTATTTATATTGGACACATTCCGGGCGTTGGTGCCGCAGCATTAACGGGTGTCGGGTTGTTTACACCGATCCTGATGCTGATCAATGCCTGTGCTATGCTTGCAGGGTCCGGAGGTGCTCCGCGTGCTGCAATTTCCATGGGAAAGAAAGACAATAAGACAGCGGAAAAGATTCTTGGAAACTGTTTTGTGATTCTTCTGCTTATGGCAGTTGCTTTGACTGTGCTATTTTTTGCGTTTGCACCACAGCTGCTGACGCTGTTTGGTGCAAGTGATCAGACACTTCCTTATGGGGTGGATTATGCAAGGATTTATATTCTTGGAAGTATTTTTGTTCTGATCGTGATGG
>OBLF01002409.1_pt1 | contig 12854 bp, 8 predicted proteins | sample 1519231 | NCBI WGS metagenome assembly OBLF01 (sample SAMEA2602895, study PRJEB22501) | metagenome | reverse complement strand
CCGGCCTGCCGCTCGGTCTTGGCTGGTTCATCCGACGCCGCTTAGGATTGGATGCCTCCGACATTCTGGACCGTAAGCTCGGCTTGAAGTAACGGCTGGTTCGGACGTGATTGCTGTCACGTACGGATCATGACGACAGCGCGAAGGTCCTCATCGGTTTACGTCGATGAGGACCTTCGCGCGCATTAGGGGAGTCTGTTGCGGGCTGCGCTACGCGGGTCATGCTGCGCGGGCGTGCTATGCGAACAAACTACGCGAACAAGTCGTTCAGTGCCTCGGCAATCGTCGGATGCGTGAACACCATATCGCGCAACGTGCTGGCCGGCGCGTCAAGATCCATCGCCAACTTGACGATATTGATCACCTCGTGCGACTCGACGGAAAGCAGCATCGCACCCAGAATGCGGCCAGTATTGCGTTCCACAATCGCCTTCATCAGACCATCCGGTCGCCGCATTACCTGGGCCTTCGGCACAGCGGCCACCGGCAATCGCTTGACCACATAATCCAATCCAGCCGCCTTCGCCTCGCGCTCATTCAATCCCACGCGCGAGTAAGGCGTGGCGAGGAATGTGCTCGACGGCACATGCTTGCGGTCCTTCACCGTGTACGGACGGTCGGAACCATTGAGCTGCGACCACACCACGCGATAGTCGTCCAGTGAAATGTACGTGTGCTGCGGGCCGCCGTTCACATCGCCCAGAGCCCAAATGTCGGTTGCTGTGGTGCGCAGAAGCTCGTCGACTTTCACAGCACCGCGTTCGGTGAGCTCCACGCCAGCCGCCTCAAGATGCAGTCCCTCGACGTTCGGCGTACGTCCGGTGGCCACCAGTACCGCGTCGGTGGTCAGGCAGAATCGGGCTTCAGCCGGCTCGGCGAACCGCGGCTCGCCATCGTCTGATGGTTTCGTTTGAACGTGTGACATCGTGGCGTGATCGGTCGGGTTGCTAGTGGGGCTGGTGGTTGTTGTAGTGTCGGTGGCACCGGTGATATCGGTATGAGCGTTCCCGGTGCCGGCGGGGGTGGAATCGCAAGCTTGCGATGCGCCGCGAGTCATACCCTTCACCGCAACGGACAACCTGACGCCGCCGTCAGCAGCAGGCGCGATGGCCTTGGTATCCGCGTTGAACAGGAACTTGACGCCCTGCGCTTCCAACTGTGCGCGAATCGCGGCCGCCACATCCGCATCCTCGCGCGGCAGGAACTCGGCATTGTGCTGCAGCACGGTAACCGCCGTGCCGAAATCGGCAAACATCGAGGCAAACTCAAGTCCAATGAATCCTGAACCGATAATCACCAGTCGCTGCGGCATATCGTCGAGATCCATCAGTCCAGTGCTGGTGTAGACGCCGGGCGTAGTGTGGATACCGGGAATATCCGGAATGCGCGGCGTGGCACCGGTATTGATGAAGATCTTGCTGGCGGTCACGGCGACCGGGCCCTCAGCGGTGGCGATTTCCACGCTATGAGGGCCGGTGAAGTGAGCGCGGCCGGTGATTACGGTGATGTTGTCTTGGTCGGCGAGCTTGTGATAGTTCTTGTCGCGCAGCATCGAAGTGACGCGGCGCTTCTCCTTGATAGCAGCCTCGAACGCTGCTTCGCGGGTTTCGGGAGTACTGTTCGCGCCATCCCGCCGCGCCTGTTCGGCGGACAAAATCAGTGACTTGGACGGCAAGCATCCGATATTGATGCAGGTGCCGCCGTACATGTCGGCGCTTGCCTCGGCGACGACGACCTTGCGGCCGGCTGCACTGAGCTTGGCAGCCAAGGTTTTGCCGCCCTTGCCGAATCCAATGATCAGGGCGTCGGTGGTGATAGTGGGGGAGGTGCTGGGTGTGCTGATGGCATTGGGTGTGCTGATGGACATGGTTACTTCCTTACGTATTCGAGTGATAAGAGTGCGTTGTGCTGATGTGTTGTGTGCCGTGCGGCGTCTGTTTTCTTCTTTGACTGCCGAAGCGTTATCGACTGATGCTGGCTAGGGGAAACGCGCGGGATTATTAGCCTTTGCGCTCGCTGAATATCTGTTCGGTGATGTCGTGGATGGTGGTGTGTTCGAGTTGTTCGAGGCAAGTGCGGTTGAGCCCGGCATAGATGTCGTTCATCACTGCGCCCATTGAAGATGACACCAGACAGTCCTCGTGTACGTCGCCCGGTGTCCAGTTCACTTTCACAAAAGTGGTGCCGGTGGCTTCCGCTACCGCGCGCAAAGTGATTTCGGCGGCGGGCCGGGCCAGAGCGTACCCGCCTTCAGCACCCTCTTTAGTGGCGATGAGTCCGGCTGAGGCGAGCGGTCGCATTACTTTGCGCACGCGCGCCGCATTGGTACATATGTTCTCGGCCAGGATCTGACTGGGCAGGTGTGTGGCGCGATGGTCAAGGTAGACCAATGCGTGCACTGCCAGTGAATGGTCGCCGTTCATGAAACGACCTCCTTACCGAGTCGATACTGTAACTATGATGTGTACAGTTATGATACTGTAATCATATCAGATACAGTTAGTGTGTCAAATCGGGGTTGAAGAGGTGGGTGACTATGTGTATAAGTGAGGTGTCCACATGGTTATCCACAATGAATGTGCGTAAGTGAAGCTAGGACCACATACCTCGGATCGGCTTCCGTTTCCGCACCCACTACCCATATGGTGGTGTCATGAACAGGATGACCGACGGCATCACCAACTATGGAGCTCTGCCAGGCTCTATATACGATCCGCCTCCGGAAGAATCGGAGGCAGTTTTTGTTCCGCCCGAATTTGCGGGGGCATTTTCTGCTGACTCGAAATACCCGACTTTTCGCGACTCGCCATCGCCAAACAGTGGTGCACATGATTCTGCGGCGGCACCGACCATGAGCGAAAGCCTTGCCCAGCGCAAACGCGACATGGTCGCACGCTGCACTGAGGAAGCGAAACGGGCGGGCAAGAAGCTGCTTTTCGGCATGACCACTTCCCTCGCTCTGCAATCCGTACCGATTCCCGCCGATTGCGACCTCGACTCGGCCAAGCTGCACACTGTATCCAGCGTTAAGAGCAAGCGGTTTCGTACACGCCATGCACCACTGCAAACGCATATTTGGAAACATGCGGCTAAAGCCGCCAATGTGGAAATGAACCAACACGTGTTTGCGCTGGACCTGTTTCACGTATGGGCTCAACTTGCCCCGTATGTTTCTTTTGAGTCTCTGATTGTGCTCGGGGATGCCGTCATTACTGCTACGAGCAAACAGCCAGTATTGGCTAAGGATCGTGATGCTGCTGCAATCTATCAGGATCTGGTGAAGTTCGTGGAGCAATTTACCCGATTCAGAGGGCGCCCGTCCTGCGTTCGAGCATTGCCTCTGATATCACCTGGTGCTGATTCGCCCAAAGAATCAGAAGAACGACTCTCTCTGGTGGCGCATGGGATTCCACAGCCGGTTGCGAACTATGTGGTGCCGGACGCGGCTTTTGCATCTGGAGCTCCCATAACGTTGGACTTAGCGTGGCCAGAGTTCAAGGTCGCTGTTGAATATGATGGCGATCATCATCGTACGAGTAAGACTCAATGGCGCCGTGACCAAGAGAAAAGGGGCATGCTGGTCGGGCGGAGATGGCTGGTCTTCATCGCCACGGCGGCAAGTATCGCTAACGAGGATACTCGTGCTGAATTCGCTTTCAACGTGGCGAGGGCGCTTGCTTCGCGCGGTGCCGTATTCGAGTTTCATGTAGTTGCCATGTCTCTTGAAGAGTTGGCGCAGAGCCTGCTGTGACCATGATGTTCGAAACGGACTGATGTAAAGGCAATATTTGTACGACCTGTTGTTGTGGTGTGTGCTTGATATTGCATGCCGTTCGATTGCGATGCCTCGTAGTGATGGATTTCGTGAATGACTAGTGTTCGATTGTGGAGGGAAATGTGTCATAGTGGTCGATTGGGGGTGTTGTCGGTGCATTGAGCGTGGATTTGCGCCAATGGGTGTGGGACGCTACGCGTGTTTTGCCGATTTTTGCGTGGCGTCCCACGGCCCCTCGGGTAATGGCTGTGACGGGTGTGGCAGGAATGGCGTCTTTCCGGGGTTTCCAGTTTGAGTGTGTGGGATGGGGAAAATGTAAAACGATTGACTTAGCTGTTGTCCCACGCTTTTGTGGGATGGCAACTCTGGAATGGGCAAATTCGTCGTGGCGTCCCACAACGATGTTAAAACTCGACCATGATGCAAGCCGACCGAACGCTTCGGTGGTCATCTGGCCGCTGTGACCCCACAATGATGATGGGAAACTCGGTCATAATGTAGGCAGGCGAACGTTTCGCGGCCATATGGCCGTCCTGCCCTGCAGTGATGTTGAGAAAATGCGGTCACGGTGCATGAGGAGAACCGTTGACCTGCGTGTTTCAGTGGTCGCGAACTGCATATGCGCTAAAAAAAGCTCTGCAGTGGATTGCATGAATCCAATGCAGAGCCTTATTGGTTGCTGTGAACGCGACTAACGCAGCGATTTCACTCGCTCAGGGCCTTGTCTACCACGACGGTGGCCTCGTCGAGCACCTTGTCCAGAGCCTCGGGGGAGACGAAGGACTCGGCGTACACCTTGTAGATGTTCTCGGTGCCGGAGGGGCGGGCGGCGAACCAGTTGTCCTTGGTGGTGACCTTCAGACCGCCGATCTTGGCGTGGTTGCCCGGAGCCTCGGTGAGCTTGGCGGTGATGTCCTCGCCGGCCAGCTGGGTGGCCTCGACGTCGTCACCGGTGAGCTTGGCGAACTTCTGCTTCTGCTCGAGGGTGGTCGGGGTATCGACGCGCTTGTACCAGCTTTCGCCGAAACGCTCCACCTGCTCCTGGTGCAGCTGGGCCGGGTTCTTGCCGGTCTTGGCGGTGATTTCCGCAGCCAGCAGGTCGGGGATCAGGCCGTCCTTGTCAGTGGTCCACACGCGGCCGTCCTTGCGCAGGAAGGACATGCCGGAGCTTTCCTCGCCGCCGAAGGCGACCTCGCCCTTGAACAGCGGATCCACGAACCACTTGAAGCCGACCGGTACCTCAACGAGCTTGGCGTTGATGGATGCGGCCACGCGGTCGATCAGGGAGGAGGACACGAGGGTCTTGCCGATGCCGGCGTTTTCCGGCCAACCCGGGCGGTTGCCGCCGAACAGGTACTCCACGCACACGGCGATGTAGTGGTTCGGGTTCATCACGCCCCAGTTCGGGCAGACGATGCCGTGACGGTCGGCGTCCGGGTCGGTGCCGCCGACCAGATCGTACTTGTCCCAAGCGCCGGCGTTGAGCTCGTCGACCAGGCCCTTCATGGCGTACGGGGAAGACGGGTCCATGCGGATCTTGCCGTCGTGGTCGATGGTCATGAAGCGCCAGGTCGGGTCGACCTCAGGACGCACCACGCCGATGTTCAGGCCGTACTTCTCGTTGATGAGCGGCCAGTAGTTCACGGAAGCGCCGCCGAGCGGATCGATGCCCAGACGCACGCCGGAGTTGCGGATCACGTCGAAGTCGATGACGTTCTCCAGGTCGTCCACGTAGTGCTCGCGGAAGTCGAAGCCCTCGACGTACTCGGACTTGATGGCCTCCTCGTAGGGCACACGCTTGATGGACTTGAAGTCGCCGAGCAGCTCGTTGGCGCGAGCGGCGATGGCATTGGTGGTCTCGGCCGGAGCCGGGCCGCCGGTGACCGGGTCGTACTTGAAGCCGCCGTCGGTGGGCGGGTTGTGGGACGGCGTGACGACGATGCCGTCGGCGAGGCCCTCGCCCTCGAAGCGCTGGGTGCCGTCGGCCGCACGGTTGTGGATCAGGATGGCCTGGGAGACCACCGGGGTGGGCACGAAGTCGTCACGGGAGTCGACGCGCACGTGCACGCCGTTGGCGACGAGCACCTCGATGGCGGTCTTCTTGGCCGGGCCGGACAGCGCGTGGGTGTCGGAGCCGAGGTACAGCGGGCCGGTGACGCCGGCCTTCTTGCGGTATTCGGCGATGGCCTGGGAGATGGCGATGATGTGGGCCTCGTTGAACGAGGTCTTCAGGGACGATCCGCGGTGACCGGAGGTGCCGAAGATGACACGCTGCTCGGGGACTTCGGGATCGGGGACGAGGTCATAGTACTTGCCGATAACCTCATCGACATTAATCAGATCTGCTGGGGTGGCGGGCTGACCCGCATTGTTTGCTACCATGCTCCCTATTCTGCCACGTTTTTCGCCACTTTGGGTACTCTTATGTTAAGAGTTGTCAACTTTTGTGCGAATCGTGTGCCGGTTGTCTAGCGCTTGGTCATTTCCTTCTCGATTTCCTCCAGCGACTTGCCCTTGGTCTCGGGCACCAAGCGCAGCACGAACGGGATGGACAGGGCCGAGAACACGCCGAAAATCGCGAACGGGCCGCCCACATTGTTGCCGAACGCATCGAGCAGCACGAGGAAGAACTGGGAGACGATGAAGTTGCCCAGCCAGTTCGCCGCCGAGCCGAAGGAGGAGCCGATGCCGCGCACGCTCAGCGGGAAGATCTCGCCGATAAGCACCCAGGCGATCGGGCCCCACGAGACCGCAAAGCCGAGGATATAGAAAGCGATGAGAATCATCGTCGGCACGGCCAGCACGGCCACGTCGCCCACGAAGTTCATCACGGCGAGCACTGCGAGCGAAACGGTCATCACGATGGAACCGAAGATCAGCATGCCCTTGCGCGGGAAACGATCCATGATAAGCGTGGCCACGATGGTGCTCACGAAGTTCACCACGCCGATGCCCACCGACACCCAGATCGCGTCGCCTTCAGGGAAGCCGAAGCCCTTGATGAACACCTGCGGCAGGAAGTAGATCACCGAGTTGATGCCCACGAGCTGCTGGAACAGCATGATACCGATGGCGGCCACCAGCGCCGGACGAGCGATACGGAACAGTTCGCGCACGCCACCCTTGGTGTCCTGTGCGGCCACGGCCTTGATTTCGTCCAGCTCAATCTGCACCTGGGTCTGATCCACGTCCTTGCGAATCAGCGTAAGCACTTTGAAGGCGTTGCGGGTGTCGCCCTTGTTCACCAGATAACGCGGGGATTCGGGCAGCAACAGGCCGCCGAGCAGCAACAAGGCGGCCGGCACCAGCGCCGAACCGAGCATCCAGCGCCAGTCGCGGATGCCGAAGAGGTTGTGGTTCAGGAATCCGAGGTTGGAGGCGTAGGCCAGCAGAATGCCGAAGGTGACCATGAGCTGGAAGAGCGTGGACAGCGAGCCGCGACGCTCCTTCGGCGCCAGTTCGGCCAAGTACGCCGGGGTCAGGGCAGAAGCCGCGCCGACCGCGAGGCCCAGGATGATGCGGGCGCACACCATCATCGCGAATCCGGTGGAGGAGGCGCACAGGCCTGAGCCGAGCAGGAACAGCAGCGCGGAGACGATGAGCAGCTTCTTGCGGCCGAACCGGTCAGACAGCGCGCCGATCGACAACGCACCTGCGCACGAGCCGATCAGCACCGAGGAGGTGATGAAGCCGGTCTGGGAGACGCTCAGGCCGAAGTCCGATTCGATAAGCGGGGAGGCACCGGAGATAATGCCGGTGTCGAAACCGAACAGCATGCCGCCGAGCGCGCCGAAGGTGAAGATGAATGCGCTGTTGAGCGGGAAGCGCGTGGAGAAGCCGCGTGATTCGGCGGCTTCGAGGTCCTCGATTGCGTTAGCTGCCGCGTTTGTGGCCGCGTCCGCCACCCCGGCCATGCTGGTTTCGATGGTTCCGGTGGTTTCGATTGCGTGGGCCGCCGCGCCGGTTGCGCTGGTTTCCTGCGCCGCGGATGCCGTCTGCTTCGATACGGGTGATGCCGTTGTCGTCGTCATTGCCTTGTCCTTTCGCCGTTGACGGGCCGCGCCTGCCGCGTGGCCCCTCTGCCGCATGCAAGGTCAGGCTTCGATTGCCTGAAGTCGCCCGAAAACAAAAAAAGACCTGGAACAACGTGGAATTCGCATATTACGATACGCAAATTCCACGTCACTCCAGGTCTTGCCTCATTTTGAGTAACAACCCTGCTACGCAACGTGTGTGAAAGATAGAATACGACTTTCTCGGTCGCGACACTCCGGATAGGCGGTGAAAAACGATGATTTTTGACAACGATTGCAGGATTCTGCATGGTGGAATGAAGTCGGAATGGGCGCTGCGGCAAATACGGAGAACGGGTGCGGCGGAACACCATAGCGGAACGCTATCGCGGAGCACCGTAGCGCATAGTTGCCGTTTCGCGATGCTTTGCCGGCATTGCCGTGCTTTTGGGGCACCCAGCGCCGATAATGGAACACAGTGGCATACGGCAGCAAGGAGGAACCGTGGCGAACGCATCGAACGCAACGCCTGCAGTGATTGCGGCGTGCATCGTTGATGCCGTCGGCGGCTCCGCGAACATTACCAACCTGACCCATTGCGCCACGCGACTGCACTTCGAACTGGACGACGCCGGCCAGGTCAGCCAGCACGGTCTCGAATCCATCCCCGGAGTCCTCGGCGCATTCCCGCGAACCGGCAATCGTTATCAGGTCATCATCGGCGGAGCGGTCGCCTCGGTGTACGAGCAGATCGTTCGGATGCAGGCAGCGCGATTGACTCCGGCAACGCAATTACCATCGGCGGCGTCGCGGCCAACGCAGTCCGCGCAATCCACTCAGTCAACGCAATCCACTCAGTCAACGCAATCCACTCAGTCAACGCAATCCACTCAGCCTACGCAGCCTACGCAGTCCGCGCCGAACCTTTCCGACGACGTCGCACCATTGCGCGATACCGACACCGAGCAGAGTCACGGCCCAGCCAATACATCCCGTCACTTCATGCCTCGTACCATCCGCGAGTGGGGCAGTGCCGCCCGTGCCCGGGCTGCCGCGTTTTTCGACTACCTGTCCGACTCGTTCCGCCCGATTCTGGGCGTGCTACTCGGTGCCTCGCTGGTCATCGCCATCGTCAACGTGATCGTTGCACTCGGCATTGTGCCTGATGGCGAGACGTCCACCGGTTGGATACTACTCAAGGCGATTTGGGAGGGTGTGTTCACCGTTCTGCCGATTATGATCGCTTACAATGCGGCCAAGAAACTGGACGTCGACCCTTGGCTCGGCGGTGCGATTATGGCCGCGCTTATGACCCCGCAGTTTACTGGCGTGATGTCCGGAATGTCCGGGACGTCCGTATCCAGCGCCCTCTCCGGGGCGATTCAATGCTCGGCCAACGCCGTATTCGGCACCGAAACCTGCACCGTGTCGGCGTTCGGCATACCGATTCAACTCAACGACTACAGTGGCAACATCTTCGTACCATTGCTCATGGCCGCCGTGCTCGCCGTGGTCTACCACGGGCTGAAGCGCGTCATTCCCGACAGCGTACAGCTGGTGTTCGTGCCATTCCTCTCACTGGTCGTCGTTTTTGCGCTCACCATACTGGTTATCGGGCCTCTGGGAATATGGCTCGGCAGCGGGCTGGGAGCGGCCACAGCATGGCTTAACGCGCACGTGCCATTCCTGTTCGCGCTCATCATCCCGATGCTCTACCCGTTTCTCGTGCCGCTCGGTCTGCACTGGCCGTTGAATGCCCTGATGCTGATGAACATTCAGGCGCTCGGCTACGATTTCGTCCAAGGTCCGATGGGTGTATGGAACTTTGCCTGCTTCGGTGCCACCGCTGGCGTGCTCGTGCTGGCCGTACGCGGCAAGGATTCGGCCATGCGGCAGACCGCGGTGGGGGCGTTGCTCGCGGGATTGCTGGGTGGCGTTTCGGAACTGAGCCTGTACGGCATCCATCTGCATCACCGCCGCGTCTACCGCTGGCTGCTCGCCGGCTGCGCGGCCGGCGGCGTGACCAGCGCGGTGCTTGGCTGGCTGTTCCCGTCCGTGCTGCCATCCGGCCAGATGGTCCGGGGCGTTACGACTACGGCATTCGCCTTCTCCTCGTTGCTGACGATTCCGGTGTTCGATCGGATGTGGGTGTACGCGCTGTCCATCGCCGTTGCGTTTGTAATGGCGATGGTGTTGACGGTGTTGTTCGGGTACCGCACGCCGTCGCGCGCCACCAAGACGCAGATGGTCTCGGCAGACGAGAACGCACGCCCGCAGGATATGGCGAGGGGGATTGACACGACCGTGTCGGATGTGGAGTCTGCGGAAGATTCTCCATCGCGGGCTGCCCCTGATCGGGCTCTTGACTCCAACGCCATCTTGTCGCCGGTCGCCGGCCGGTTGATGAATCTGGAAGCGACTGGCGATCCGGTGTTCGCCTCCCGCGCGCTGGGGGAGGGTGTAGGCGTCGTGCCGGAGACGACCGGTGAGACAGCCGTGCTCGCACCGGTCAGTGGCATGCTGAAAACCGTGGCCCGAACCGGCCATGCCTTCGGCATTAAAACCGATGGCGGCATCGAGGTGCTGGTTCATATCGGCATTGACACCGTCGATATGGATGGCGAGGGATTCGCTGTGGTCGTGGCTAAAGGCGAGCGGATCGCGGCGGGAGAGCCACTGGCCACCGTGGATTTCGGCAAAGTCGCGGCGGCCGGGCACAGCGTTGTGGTGGTGGTGACGGTGGTCAACGCCGCTGAACTGACCGTGGTCACGCCGTTGATCGGCGACGGTAGCGGCGACAACAACGGCGGTGACTGCAAAACCGTATCAGCCGGCAGCCCGATCATCGATGTGGAACAATGACGTTGCGAAAGGATGCCATGGAAATACTGCGAGTGTTCAACAACAACGTCGTGCTCGCCAAAGGCGGCGACGGCGGTGAGGTGATTCTCACCGGCCGTGGACTGGGGTTCCAGGCCAAGCCGGGGCAGACGGTCGACGAGTCGAAAGTCGTGCGCACCTTCGTGCCGTCGGACGGGCGTGACCCGGACCATCTGGCGCAGATGCTGGCGGACATTCCGCCCGAAATCATCCGCGTGGTCGTCGAATCCATGCAGGAAGCCGGACTGGGGGAGCGCGAGACCGGCAGCACCACGCTGGTCATGGCCCTGTCGGACCACGTGGCGAATGCGGTGGAGCGGGTGCGGCGCGGCATCGACATCACCTACCCGCTGCTCGGCGAGGTGAGCAACCTGTACCCGCAGGAATACGCGCAGGGGCGTGCGATGCTCGCATCGCTCAATGCGCGGCTCGACGTCACGCTGCCGGACGGCGAGGCCACCGCGCTTGCCATGCATCTGGTCAACGCCGGCTTCGCCACCGGCGACCTGTCCTATACGTATACGATGACGGGCGTGATCCAGCAACTGCTTGACATTATCGACCACAGCTACGGCATCACGTTGGACCGCAGTTCCGTGAATGTGGGCAGGTTCATCACCCATCTGCGTTACCTGTTCGTACGCATCCACCAGCACCAGCAACTGACGGATGAGCCGGCACCGGTGATGAAGGTGATTCGTGAGTCCTACCCCGCTGCGCTGCGATGCGCGCGAACCATCGCCTCCCTGCTCGAACTGCGCCTCGACACGGATATCAGCGACGACGAAACCGCCTATCTGGCAATGCACGTCGCCCGAGTCACCGGCCACGCATCGTAGTAACGGATTAGCGGATTGGCGAATCAGCGAATCGGCTCGAGCGTGCCGGTCATTTCGGCGAAATCCGAGGTGGCGTTTGAGGCAGCGGCCTGCGCAGTCTTTTCCAGCGCGGAGGCGTCGGGTACGCGCACGATCAGCGCGCGATGATCCACTGAGAAACGAATATGTTTGGTTTCCGGTAGCATGTCGCCGTCCACCTGCGCTTTGGCCGGCTTTTCCAATGTGATTTCGGCACTGACGCCCTGAACCTGTTCGATGGTCGAGTTCGTGGACAGCGGGTTCTGTTCGGGCTTGCCGATGATCGTCTGGTGCACCACGTCGCCGAACAGGTTGGCCCAGCCGAGGATGCCGCCGGTGGTGTCGATGATTTCGAAGTCCAGCAGACCATCGTCATAGGATGCCGCCGGCATCAGCGAGAACATGGGAATCTGGCCGCAGTTGCCGGCCATCACCGTGCGGAAATCGAGATTCTTGATGGTGTGGGTCGAGCCGTCGGCGCTGGTGACTGTCAGCGTGCCGCGGAACTTCGGCGCGAACAGGTTCTTCACGCCGCCCACGAAGTAGGCGAGCCAGCTGATGTTCGCCTTGAGCTCGGGGTTGGTGTCGTCGATCATGGCCGCATCGAAGCCGATGCCGGCGATGATGAGGAAGGCGTGGCCGTGGTCGTCCTCCGGGTGGTCGAGCAGGGTGAGACGGCCCATGTCCACCAGGCGGGAGCCGTGGGAGGTGGCCACGGTCAGCGCGGCGTCGATATCGTCCACGGGAACGCCCATATTGCGGGCAAACAGGTTGCCGGTGCCGATGGGGATGATGCCCAGCGCATGGCCGGTGCCGGAGACGGCGCTCGCCACCGTGCGCACCGTGCCGTCGCCGCCGACCGCGATCACCACGTCGGCGCCGTCCTCCAGCGCCTCAAGCGCGCAGACCCTGCCGTCCTTGTCAAGCTGGGTGTCGTAGAAGCGGATGCGATTGAGCCCCTTGGCCTCGCAGAACCTCTGGATATGCAGCCGGCGGGCTTCGGCCTGCGGTTTGGACGGATTCACGATGAAGGCGTACTGCACCTCGTCGTCCCGGCGCTTCTCCAGCGTCTGAGCCAGCTTGCGGCGGCGCTGCGCGCGCAGAGCGATGACGATGACGGCGATGAGCACCACCACAATGGCGATTGCGGCGATGATCAGAAACACGGTGAGGGCAGGCTGAGGCATGGCTCCTATTGTTATCGGTGGGGAGGTCGTTTGCGCCCATGGTGCGCCGTACGTGAACATTTCCTGCACGCAACAGCCCCGTGGGGCGTGATTATGGTTCAATCGCGTCTCATCTGACGAAATTGGCCGGGTGGACCCGTCC
>OBLF01002407.1_pt1 | contig 12873 bp, 14 predicted proteins | sample 1519231 | NCBI WGS metagenome assembly OBLF01 (sample SAMEA2602895, study PRJEB22501) | metagenome | reverse complement strand
GCCTTCGACGAACACCGGCACCTCGACGTCGATCTTCTCGCCGGCCTTGACCTCGAGGAAGTCGATGTGCTCGATGATGCGCTTCACCGGGTTCTTCTGCACATCCTTGACAACGGCCATCTTGTTCTGGCCATCGAAGGAGATGCTGAACAGGGCGTTGGTGTGGCGCAGAGCCAGAGTGGTCTCGCGCATCGGCAGAGTGAGGTATGCAGGCTCAGTGCCGCCGGCGTAGATGGTCGCCGGGATCTTGCCGGCAACGCGCAGACGACGGGCAACGCCCTTGCCGAACTCGTTACGTGCTTCGCCGTTCAGGGAGATGGTGTTAGCCATGTGTAAATGCTCCTTAGTAGTGTTCCGATTGGCGCCACGACGCGCCGAATACCACTCCAAGGAGAGTGAGATACGCCGAGTCGATTACGGAAGTGCGCGTCTGCGCCTTCCCTCGCCAAAGCCTTTTACATCATACACAGACGAAGGACAAACCTCCCGACGCAAGCAGACGGACAAAGAAAGGTAAGCTATATGGAAGATAACGCATGTCTGAAATGAGGCAGAAATGACGCACTCCGACCATCGTGACATCGTCCGCATGTCCAGCATCATAGCTGGAACCGCAACGCTTGCAACCGCGGGTCTGCTCGCCGCAACAGCCGACGGAATGTTCCGCTTCGCCATCGACACCCAATCCAGGAATTCCATATTCCGCAAAGGCATCATCGCTCCGGATCGCGCCGAGAAAATGAGCGTGGGGGAAGCCCGGGAAGCCGGAGAATGGTTCGAACACGCCAAACAGCCATTGACATTGAACAGCTACGACGGCCTGCGTCTGCATGGCTGGCTGTTCGACCCGGATTGCGTCTCCCCCGCCCCGCACGCCTATGCGATCTGCGTGCATGGCTACACCGGAGAGCCTGCCGAAATGGCGAAATGGGCACATCGGTACGCTCGCCTTGGATTCACCGTATTGGTTCCCGCGCAGCGTGCTCATGAACTTAGCGAAGGACGCTATGTGGGCATGGGATGGCTTGAGCGCAACGATCTGCTGAGTTGGATCCAACTCATTACCGACAGCGATAAGGAGGCACGAATCCTGCTCTATGGTGGATCGATGGGCGCAAGCACTGTTATGAGCACTGTGGGAGATCCAAGACTGCCACGCAACGTGGTGGCAGGTATCGCGGAGAGCGGTTTCGCCTCGGCACGCGACGAATTCGTGGACATGGCCCATTCCATGTTCCATCTGCCCCGGCTGGCCGCTGCGGCATGCGTCGATGCCGCCGGCCTGATCTGCAAACACCGCGCGGGCTACGATTTCACGGAAGCCTCATGCCTAAGATCGTTGCGGCACACGGTTATTCCGATGCTATTCATCCACGGCGGCGCCGACAGCCTGGTGAGCCCAAGATTCCTCGCCATGAACTATGCCGCATGCTCCAGTCTCGACAGGGAGAAACTGCTGGTCCCCGGCGCCAACCATATGGAAAGCTCCGGCAAGGACCCCGATCTGTATTGGCGCACGATGGAAGGATTCATCCGCCGCACCTTCAAGCTCTGAGCATATGCAACGTGGCGGGGCCAACGCCGATTCGACTCAGATAAAGCACTCCCAGATCGCTGAACCTCCCGCATACATCTTCGACGACCTGATGCGTCTGGGTTTCGTTCAGCACACAATCGTATTGTCCCTGTCCCCGATCCTTCACAAGCTCGACGAAGGCATTGGCCGTAAACGTGTAGTGCTGCGTCGAAACGCAGAACCGTTGCCTGATCTCCTGCGAATCACCGTATTTCGATTCCGGCGCGTCCATCTGCCATACAACCTGGCGAGCGTGGCCGAGAAAATCCACGCCCTTCGCGGTCAATGTGACGCCGGTTCGATGCCGATTGAAGATGCGGAAGCCGATGCTCTGCGATGCGGAAGTCGATGCTCTGCTCGACTTCCCTGATCGCATTGGACAGACTCAGCTGAGAGATGAACAACGATTTCGCGGCTTCGGTTATCGACCCCTTTTTCGGCCACCGCAATCAGATAGCGCAACTGCTGCAATGTCATGGTGCCGTCCTTTCTCTCATGCCAATCCCTCATGCCAAACGAAAAGGTGGTCGGTATGGACGAAAACGAGTCTGTTTTCGTCCAAACCGACCACCACAACAGGGGAAGCGCCTAAATGAACAGCTCTACGCCCTGATGAGTTCCGCCGATTCGAGATCGTAGTCGGCAAAGGCGTACTTCCGGATGGCAGGATCCTCATAGGTGTTCATATAGTAGGCGTTGGTCTTGGCATAGTAGCCGCTGGTGAACAGCGTCCTCTCGTACTTGCCGTCCGCCATCTTCGCCATGCCCTCGACCATCTGCACGGAGGCGAGCGTGTGGAACAGACGCGCGATGTTCGCGGTTTCACCGCTCTGCACCGGGTAATGAGTATTAGCATAGGCCACACGCACAAAACGGGAGGGCGAGCTCACATCGCCGGGAAGGCCATGCATGCTTACACCGGCTCCCCATGCGGTAAGGGTATGCTTGCCCCATGCGGTGGGCTCGGCCATATCGCTGCCCACATTCATATAGTTGCGCAGATTCTCCATGTGCCAATCGAACGTCGGCTGGTTGGCAAGCACATCGATGTCATCATGATGGATGTGCATGCCGTCCGCCATCTGCTCGACAACGATGCTGCGCTTGGCATCGCCGATCAGCCAGTGCAGGAACGACTTGGGGCGCTTGGGATCGTCCGGCGATACAAGTGTGACGTTTGCCAACGCCTGTTCGACCTCATCAACCGTATTGAAATTACGCGCGACCCATAGCGGGAACTCGCCGGTGAGGATGTTGACGCGCCCCTGTTCCGGCTCGGAAGCGAACGATGCATAGCCGGGGAAGTTCAGCCCGGCTATGGCAAGACCGTTTTCGTTGGCGCAATCGAAATACATGGGCATGCCGTTCATCTCCACGCCGACGCCGATTACGGCGGCGGGATGCTTGTCGGTTCCACCGTAGGTGTAGTCGCAGGAGAATCCACGCGGCGTCACCAGAATGGACTCGCCATACGAGAAACTCCAATCAAGATTACGCCCGAATACCATATTGCCTTCGGCGTCAATGAAACGAATGCCAGTGCACATGAGAAACTCCTTCTATCGACTGGACGTGGCGACCATATTCGCCTGGTGGAAGCCATGCTACGCCGGTTCGCATGACCAGAAATCAGGATTTCGCTGGCAGGGTATTCGACGCCGTACGATCCATCAGATGATCGACGAGCATGTATACGTAGCCCAGAATGACGAAACCGACGATCAGCAGCAGCACCGTCAACGCCACCCCGGGAACGCCATGCTTGTCGAAATCGATGAAGTCATAGGGCCAGCGACTATGATCATCGACTCTGACATACAGGGCGAAGCACCATACGCCGACCATGATGCACGCCAGATACGCCAGAGGGAAGGCGATCCAGCATGGCGGTTCGAACTTGCTCATCGTGCCCTTGCGATCGAATAGCAGCCAATCGAGAATCATGCCGATCGGAACGATGTAGTGCAGCACCAGGGAAGTCCAGTGGAACGTTCCGCCTTTGAAAACGCCGCCATGGTCGAGCAGAAAATGCGCAACCAGCCATGTGACGGTGATGGCGAGCATAAGCGCATGCTTGAGCTTTGGCTGCCAGGGCTCCGGCCACGTGGAGTCCTTACGCAGCGCCGCCACAGCGGCGGCCCACAGGTATGCGACTACGGCGATGTTGCTGAGATTGGTGAAATAGCAGAAGAACACGCTTCTGAAATATCCGTAGCCAAAGCCGACCTCGTATAGCAATGCCGAGATGCCGACCAATGCCAGGATGATTTTATAGACGACGGATGCCGCTCTTGAGTGAATGTACATTGGGTTGTCCTTTCGAAACCTTGTCATAGCATACCGACGCATCGGCCAACCCTCCCATCGTCATGACTGCCCCACCACTCTGGGGCATAGCGCGAACCGCATGCAAAAGGGTGGCTGTCGTGCCGGTTCGACACGACAGCCACCCTCCAAGGTTCAAGCGAACCCTACCTGGCGCTTTTCCAGTCGCAATCAGATCATCGAAGCGTACAGGTTCTCCAAGGATTCCTCGGAGGTTGTGGATTCAGAGCCCGGAGTGTTGACCAGATTGCCTGGGGAAACCTTTCTCGCGTTCCGCGCCAACCATGGAATATCCTTCTTTCCGATTCCAAGATCGCCCAATGTCACATCAAGGTCGAGGCTCTTGAGCAAGGTCCGCATACGCGGTGCGCAATCCTCTGCGGTGAATCCGCCCAGCATTCTGGCGATGCGCCCGAACTTGAACCGGTTATAACGGTAAGTGGCCTCGATTGCCGCGGGCTCGATGGCTGCAAGCCCCCGACCGTGGGTGATGTCCGTCAGGCCGCTGACCGGATGCTCCATGGCATGCCCCAGCGTGATGCCTGCGGTGTTGATCACCATGCCGCCGATGGTGCCGGACAGGCAGACCTTGGACCACTGCTCGTCCGTGCCTTCGCCACGATACAGGCTTACGATGTTGTTGGCGATCAGCGGAATCGCGTACAACGCCAGGGCATCGGTGAACGGCTGCGCATTGTTGGCGGTGAACGCCTCGATGCAGTGGCAGAGCATGTCGCATCCGTTGGCGGCGATGACGCTGCTGGGCATGGTGCGCATGAGATCGGGATCGACGATGGATGCCGTGGCGACGAGCGCCGGGCTTCGCAACGACTTCTTGTCGCCGTTATTGGGATTGGTCATGACCGCGAACCCGTTGGATTCCGATCCCGTGCCGAAGGTGGTGGGCACCTGAATGATCGGGAGGGCCTTGCTGGAAGATCGCTCGCCATAGATGTACTCGGATACGCCGCCCTCGTTGCACGCCATAAAGGCGATGCCCTTGGCCGCGTCCATCGCGCTGCCTCCACCAAGTCCGATGACGACATCGGCATGCTGCGCTATGGCCAGTTTCGCGCCTTCCTCCACCGTGGTGGTCAGCGGATTGGGGGTGACCTGATCGAACAGTACGGTATGCATGCCTTCACGCTCAAGCAGCGCACGTACCCTGTCGTAGGTTCCAGTGCGTTTGACGGAGCTGCCTCCGGTGACGATCATCGCGGTGGTGCCATGTGCGGCGGCGATCTTGCCGACCTGTTCGACCTTGCCTTGCCCGAAGACCAGGTTGATCGGCAGGAAGTAGTCGAAACCACGGCTCCATTCGTCCGGACCGCTGACTTCGGCGGCCATGATCGCGCTTGTGGCACGTGCTGCCGCAGCCGTTTCCTCCTGCTCTTCGGTCTTGGCGGATTCGCTTACGGCAAGCTGGGCATAATAGCCGAACTTCTCCTTATAGACAAGCTTGCTGAAGGCGAAGAACGCCACGCCAAGCAGCGTCCAGCCGGCGACCATCGCCCATTCCTGCGGAACGAGCGTCACACCAGTGCCTGGGAAGACATACAGCATGATCATGATGGCCGACATGAGCACTGCCATGGCGCCGATGAACTTCCAATGCTTCACCTTGTACGGGCGGGGCATGGTCGGTTCCTTCACGTGCAGGATGATGAAGGACGACGACACCATGCAGTATGCGAGATGCAGCCGAAGTTGCCGGCATCCACGATCCAGACGAGCATCTTGCGGCCGGCGAACGGGGCGAGCACACTGAGCAGACCGACGACGAGAATGGCGATGTACGGGGTGTTGGTCTTCGGATGCAGCCTCGCGAAGAATCGTGGAATCATATAGGACTCGGCCATGGAGTACATGGCGCGGCTGCCGCCGATCATGAACGAGTTCCAGCTGGTGATGATGCCGCACATGCCGGCCAGGATCAGCACTTTCGCCATGATGGTGCTGTGGAAGGCGTTGGCCATGGCATCGGCGGTGACCAATCCACTGCCGTTATAGGATGCCGCGATCTGGCCGCTGTTCATGACATAGCCCACGGAGAAGATGATCAATGCGTAGAAGGTGACGCCCAGAACGATGGAGAGGATGAGGATCTTGCCGATTTTCTTCAACGGCACGTTGATCTCTTCGGCGGCCTGCGGGATGACATCGAATCCGATGAAGAAGAACGGGCTGACGGCGGCCACTTTGATGATGGTGCCCATCATGCCTTGCATGCCGCTGCCGACGAACATCTGCCCGTCAAGATTCGAGGGGTTGCCGGTGACAACGGATGCCGCGATAAGCAGGATGCCCGCGGCGCCGATGGCGAGGGTCAGAATGTTCTGCAGCTTGGCCGCGGTCTTCGCACCCATGATATTGATCACGGTGATGAATATCGCGAAGACGATGGCCGTGGCCAGCCAGGTGGCGTAGATGTCGAATCCTGCGACGGTGTACAGGTAGCCTTGCAGGAACTGCGGCCACACATAGGTGATGATGGTAGGCAGCGCGCATGCCTCGAAACACACGACGCTGACATAGCCCAGGATGATGGCCCATGTGCAGACGAATGAGCCGACAGGCCCCATGGCTCTCATGCTGAATACATGCTCACCGCCGCATTCCGGCATGGCGGGGGTGAGCTCGGCGTAGGTCATGCCGATGAAGAAGATCATCACGCCGCCAAGGATGAATCCCAGCATGGCGCCGATAACACCGGCTGTCCCTATCCAGTCGCCGGTGGAGACGACCCAGCCCCATCCGATCATGGCGCCGAAGGCGATCATCAGAATATCCATGGAGCTGAAGGTCTTATTGAATTTCGAAGTTGTTCTTGTGTGCGTTTCCATCGTCGTTCCTTCCGAATACGTTCTGCGCGATGGCGCAGTGCCGTGCGGGCCGTTTCACTCCCCTGCGGCCCGCACGGCGATTTCGCGTTATTCGTTCATCATTTCCACCAGAAGCAGCAGGTATTGGCAGGTTTTCTCCCAGCCCAGCATGCTGCTGTTGATCAGCAGATCACGCTGGCTGCGATCGCCGCGGTTCGTGCCGGTGATGTACTGATGCCTGCTGCGGTTGCGTTCGTCGTTATAGCTGATGATTTCGCGTGCTTTGGCTTCGCTTACCGACTGATGCTCCATCACCGCGCGGATTCGGTCCTCTTCCGGCGCATAGATGAAGATGTTGATCAGATCGTCTCTGTCGTGCAGCAGATAGTTCGCGCTGCGTCCGATGATGACGCAGGAGGATTTCTCGGCCATTTTGTGCATGGCCTGGTATTGCAGCGAGATGACCCTATTCGTCAGGTTCGCGTATCGGGGGCCGAGCGTCGTTTCAAAGGTGTAGGGGACGTTCGTCGCCTTATCCGCCTTCTCCACGAGTTCCTTGTCCACGTCCAGATCATTGACGATTTTGTCGACCAGATCACGGTCGTAGTATTCGATGCCGAGTGCCTGCGCGAGCATCTTGCCGATTTCGGGGCCTCCTGCGCCATATTCGCATCCGATGGTGATGACCATGTGCTTCATATCGTTCCGCCTTTCATGCGCTGTGCGCCTCCGGTCGGGCCGGAGTTCACTTGGAGAGGGAGTCGATCGTGTCGGCGATGATGGCGACGGCCTTGTCCACGTCCTCTTCGGTGATGATCAGCGGTGGAACCATGCGGATGACATCCTTGCCGATGGCGGTGATCAGCAGCTTGCGGTCGAAGCAGCCGTGCTTGACATCGACGGCGTTGATGGTGCCGTCGAATTCGACGCCGACGAACAGGCCCTGGCCACGGGCCTCCTTGACGTGAGGCAGCTTGGAAAGCTTGTCGATGAAGTATGCGCCGACCTTCTTGGCATTGCCCGGCAGGTCGCGGTCGATGATTTCGGTGACGGCGGCGAGCGAGGCTGCGCAGCAAACCGGGTGGCCTCCGAAGGTGGTGCCGTGCGATCCCATGGTGAACGCCTTGGACACCTCTTCGGTGGCGCAGATGGCGCCGATCGGCATGCCTCCACCCATGGCCTTGGCCATGGAGACGATATCGGGCTTGATGCCATAGTTCATGTAGGACATGAGCGCGCCGGTACGACCCCAACCGGATTGCACTTCATCGAGCAGCAGCAGGATGCCTTTTTCGTCGCAGAACTCGCGCAGACCCTGCAGGAATTCCTGGGTTGCGGGATGCACGCCGCCTTCGCCCTGCACCGGCTCGACCATGATGCCGATGGTGTTCTCGGTACATGCCGCCTTGAATGCCTCAAGATCGTTGAACGGCGCATAGGAGAAGCCTTCGGTCATCGGCCCGAAGCCGATCTGGCATGCATTGTCAGGCTGGCCGGTTGCGGACATGGCACCGAAGGTGCGGCCGTGGAAGGATTCACGGGCGGTGACGATATGGTACTTTTCCGGGCCGTACTTTTCCACACCGTATTTACGGGCCATCTTGATCATGGCTTCATTGGCCTCGGTACCGGAATTCTGATAGAAGATCTTATCCATGCCGATGGCCGTGCAGATCTTCTCGGCGAGCAGCGCCTGCGGAACGGTGTATGGGTAATTGAAGGTCTGCATCAGCGTGGCGGCTTGATCCTGCACCGCCTTGACGACCTTCTCATTGCAGTTGCCGACCGCATTGACCGCGATGCCTGCGTAGAAATCAAGATACGGGGTGTTGTTCTCGTCGTACATGTAGACGCCTTTGGCATGGTCCGCCAGAAAATCGAAACGCTCATAGGTCTCGATCATGTACTTGTTGACCTTGCCCTTGATGTCTTCGAACGTCAGTCCGGTATCCTGCAGCTTCATGATGCTGTCCTCCTTGCGATGCTATGGCGTAGGCCGTGAACCACGGTCTGTTCAGCTGGCTTGTTCGGCTTGAACCGACTTCAGTATCTTTGCTTTTGAATTGTTCTTCCAGCCGTCTCGACCCAAAAACAAATGTGCCCGAGCACAATTCGCGCTGCCGAAGTAACACGCTTTCCCATACCGATATATGAACCAAAGCGACAAACCGCATATTGCCGCCGATACGCTGTTTGTATAGCCGCCACAGTGCGCAACAACACCGAAAAACGTCGTTACATCAATGTTTCCAGGAGATTACACATGGCATTGGAACTGCAGGAGCTTCTTGGCGACTGTCCCGAGACAGGGCTCGAACTGCTGGCCGGAAGCGATGGATTGTCACACCGGATCACTTGGGTGCATGTGCTGGAGTCCACCATGCTGAGTGACTATCTTGGCGGCGACGAGCTGATCCTCACCACCGGCGTAGCGCTGCAGGACGACGCGGACCTGCTTTCCTACGTAAGGGCCCTCTATGCGAAAGGCGTAGCCGGAGTGGCCATAGACACAGGTCATTACATCGCCGAAATCCCCGAAACGGTAACGACGTTCTGCGAGGAGCACGCCTTCCCCCTATTCGTCATCCCCCGCGACGTTCCCTTCGAAAGCATCGTGCGCCCGCTATGCCGTCGCCTTATCGACGAGGAGACCCACGACCGCATGATCGGCGAAGCCTTCAGAAACGCCGTCTCGTTTCCCGAACGACAGGAACTGTACATTTCCACGCTCTCCGAGTTCCATTTCGAAATCGAATGGCGGTATGCCGTCATTGTCGTCAGAATCGACGATTTCATCGAAGACCCCTATCGTCGCATCGACATGGTCAATGAGACCATCAAAAAGTATCTGCGCAAACGCATTCGATTCAGTGCGACATATGGCGAATGGGAGCAGATCGTCGCCGTCGTGCATTGCGAGAACCCCGAAGAGCTACGCAATGTCGGGCAAGGCGTACTGGATGTCGTGCAACGCGCGTTACGCGGGCCGGAGACCGCTTCCATCGGCGTCGGCAAATTGACGCAAAGCATCCGATGCATCTGCAAAAGCCACCGACAAGCCGAATCCATCCTCAAATTACATGCACGCGGCAAGCTGAACGATCGAATCAACTTCTTCGACGACCTGGGCGCGTACCGTGTGCTGCTCGGTGTGGAAGACCCCGAAATATCGCAGGAATACTACAGGCAGGTGCTGGGGCCGCTCGTCGAATACGACCGGGAGAACGATTCCGATCTCACCGACGTGCTGCGCAGCTATCTCGATCATAACGGCAGCGTCAAGGACACCGCGGAGAACCTGTTCGTCCACCGCAATACCGTGAATTACAAAATCGCCAAAGCCGGTCAGATCCTATGCATGGATCTGTCAAGCCTGGATGACCGGCTGCAAATCATGCTGGGTTACATGCTTATGGACATGATGTGACACAACAACCGCGGCCGCCCGTCAATCTGCCGAAGACCCACCGGCGGCCTGTGCCACGACCGTATAGGCATCGATCAGATCGGACAGTCTCATGCCGGCGTTGGCCGGACTCGTAGACGGAAGCTGGGTCATGGCAGGCCGCCTGCAGCCAGAGCGTGCAAGCGCCGGAGCGCACAGTCTGCGATACAGCTGAGCGGCTTTAGCGCCGGTGGTGAATATATGGTCGATATGCGAAGCACCGATGAGCGGGGCAAGATCGTTGGCGACGACATTGCGGATGGAAGCATCGCTGGCACCGGCGATATCGCAGGACGCGATCACATCCCATAACGCCATATGATGCCGCAATGCGAAATCCCTGCGTTCATCCACCGTCGATTCGGCGTCCATCCCCTCGCACAGGCAGGTGTCATCATGAAACACCGCTGCCATAACCGGCCAGAACCGATTGCGCTTGTGGCCATAATAGAACCTCATCTCACGGGACTTCGGACTGGGCATGGATCCGAGCACCAGCACTTGGGACTTGTCATCCCATACCGGGCCGAACCCATGCTCCACATGCGTCATCTGCAATACAATCGCCTCCGTCTCTTGTCTCTTCCGCAGATGCCGTTCAGGGGACGATCCAGTATCCAAACGCCACAGCCGTTACAGGAACGATTATCGACACTGCCATGTATCCGGCGAACACAGCTGATTTCCCGGCACGCAATGCTGTGACGGACTCGTTCATCATGGTCGAGAACGTGGAGAAACCACCGAGGAATCCCGTCGCCAACAGCAGGCGTGCCGAACCCGATATGGTCGAATGCACATACAATCCGGCTACGATTCCCGCCAGCAGACCTGCCACGACGTTGATGACGAACGTGGACATCGGGAAGTCCTTGCACCACGCGGCCTTGATATAAGAATCGCAGACGTACCGCGCACTGGCGCCGAGACCGCCGCACAGGCAGACCAGCATGGGAATAATCACGTTCATCGGTTCGCCCCCTTATGCTCGGCGGAGGCGATATGATCGCCGATGGTGGCCCCGGCATACGCCAGCGCGAAGCCGACGACGAATGTCGTGCAGCAATACACCGCACTTCCCGCGATGCTGCCGTCACGCATCAGCATGAATTCCTCCAGGGCAAGCGTGGACATGGTGGACAGCCCGCCGCACATGCCCATGCCAAACCCCCGGTTCACGTACTCCTTCGCACGACCGGCGATCTTACGCGTGCCGCCCAGCCACGCGGATAATGCCGCATAGCAGAGACATGCCAGCATATTGGCGGCAAACGTGCCGATGTGGAACGTTCCGGACTCCGGAATCGCGGAAAGCGCGTATCGCAGCGCCGTACCGACACATCCCCCTAGGAACACCACGCATATGAGATCAAGACGAACAATAGGTTGTCGTGCCATATTTACCCTCTTTTCGGCGGGGTGCCGCAAACATGTCGACCGGCGTCAACGGCAGCACCGCATCCGCCGAACGCATGCGATACCACACACCCACGCGTCAATAGGAACCATCAGCGGAATTGCGGTTCGGGAATCCTTGCAGGCCCCAGGCGAGTCCCATCGCCACCGGTAAGTGTATTCACCGCCGCGGCATGTTCCATGCTCCTTGACCGGCATGCGAACAATACCGTTTCCGATTACACCCGATATCGGTCCATGAAGGCGTCCACACCATTCGCGAAAACGTCTAGCACCCGGCGACGCGCCTGATTGCTCGCAACGGCATCCGCGGCGCTGAGCAGCAGGAAGAACGGCGCATACAATTCGATCGCCATACGCTTCGGATCATCGCCACGCATAGTCCCCTCGTCAAGCATCACGCCGATCATATCCTCGATATACGCGACCGGGCCGCTGCCCAGCACTTTCTGATACATGGCCATGCCTTCGGCGGACGTGTACTGTTCGACCGTCAGCATACGCCGATAATCGCGGGCCAGATCATCCTCCGTCCAGTAGCGGAACTGTTCGACCATGTATACGCGTAATTTCTTCGGATTGACGGCATCATGCGGGCCATCGTCCGCATCGACGTCCCGTTCCGGCACTTCCGCCTCTTGCGAATGCTTGACATCGATGCGATGCATATAGTCCACAATCGCTTCGAATATGGCGCGTTTGCTGGCAAAATGCTTGTACAGTGAGGGCGCCTTGATACCTACCGCTTGCGCGATCTGCGAAACACTGACCGCATCGTATCCATTGGAGGCAAACAGATGCAGCGACTCTTCGATAATCCTCTGGCGTGTATCGCTTCTTCTCATGGCACCCTCCTTAGCTAAAACCCGTTAGCAATACACATGATAATAAGCGCCAATACATCGACATACCGTAAAACGAAGGAACGCCACGCCCATTTCAGGCATGGCGTTGCGCACAATCCGGAAAACCGCTATTCAGTCGAGCTTGCCGTAGACTTCGGCGTCCACCGGCTCAAGCCATTCATTGCCCATCAGCGACGGATCACCCACCGGCACCATAAACGCCAGATGCGAGAACGCCTCATCGGGGGCGGCACCGTGCCAATGCTTCGTATCGGCGGGGATGGCTACGGGCCGCACCCCCCTCTGGTCCCTGTGCTCCTCTCCCTCGCTCTTGGGGTATACCCGGCCGCCGCCCGCGCCCGGCGCCCCCGCCGCGCGGGCGTGGGGAGGTGCATGATTGTGGCGATCCCCCCCGGCAGGTATCTTGTGGTGTTGGGGCTTCGG
>OBLF01002402.1_pt1 | contig 12885 bp, 11 predicted proteins | sample 1519231 | NCBI WGS metagenome assembly OBLF01 (sample SAMEA2602895, study PRJEB22501) | metagenome | reverse complement strand
AACTTTCGCTGGGGTGGGAGATCATCTCCCGCAGAAAGCGGGTCATGTCCGCCTGGTAGCCCTTGGCTGCCGCTTTGATCGCTTCAAAATCCATATCGTTCCCCTCCGTCAACTTGTGTTTTTAAATGAGTCCTCAGGGTGTTTTCACCCTTATCATAGCACGATTCCCGGCAGTGTCAAACAAAATTTGCATAAAGCTGAAAAATTTTTTGAAAACCGGTTGATTTCCACAAAAACTATGGTATCATGGGCTTAGAAAACCGGGAAGGGGGCCATTCATGGAGAGCGGAAAGCTGGAAGAGCTGCGGCATATCGCCAAGGGCATCGCCGCCCAGTTCGGCCCCAACTGCGAGGTGGTGGTCCACGATCTGAGCCAGCACCCGGACCACACCATTGTGGCCATTGAAAACGGCCACGTCTCCGGCCGGAAGGTGGGGGACGGGGCATCCAACGTGGTGCTGGAGCGGATGGAGCACCAGGACCGGGAGGCCCAGGACCATCTCAGCTACCTGACCCGGACGCCGGACGGCAAGGTTTTGAAATCCTCCACCATCTACATCCGCAACAGCCGGGGCAAGGTGACGGCCATCCTAGCCATCAACTTCGACATTTCGGCGCTGATGATGGCAGCGGGGGCCGTGCGGGACTTCATCTCCGTTCAGGAGCCCCAGCAGGCGGAGCCGGAGAAGATCGTCAACATCAACAACGTGCTGGAGGAGCTGATCCAGCAGTCGGTGGCCCTGGTGGGCAAGCCGGCGGCGCTGATGAACAAGGAGGACAAGATCAAGGCCATCCGGTTCCTCAACGAAAACGGGGCGTTCCTGGTGACCCGTTCCGGCGAAAAAGTTGCGAAATACTTTGGGATTTCCAAATATACCTTATATTCTTATCTTGATAAATCAACAGGAGGGCAGAGCACATGATCGATCTGACTATCAACAAGCAGGGCCTGGAGCACAACCTGAAAAAGGCCAAGGAAAACGGCATCGTCATCCCCACCATCGCCCAGATGCAGCATCCGGAGACCATTCCGGAGAAGATCCAGAGCAAGCTGAAAAACGTGGGATTGTGGGATGTGGATCCCCTGAACCTGTTCCGCATCACCTGGAAGAACGAGCCCAAGGAGTCCGGCGGACTGTATCAGGCAGTGCCCAACTACATCGAACTGCCCTCCGAGCTGACCGGCGTGCCCTGCCGCATCGTGGCCATGGTGGGCAAGTGGTTCCCCACCGGCTGCCACAAGGTGGGCGCTTCCTTCGGCTGCCTGGCTCCCCGACTGGTCACCGGCCAGTTCGACGTGGATAAGCACAAGGCTGTCTGGCCCTCCACCGGCAACTACTGCCGGGGCGGCGCATTCAACTCCCGGCTGCTGGGTGCCCAGGGCGTGGCCATCCTGCCTGCCGAGATGAGCAAGGAGCGGTTCGACTGGCTCCATGAGATCGGCGCCGAGGTCATCGCTACCCCCGGCTGCGAGTCCAACGTCAAGGAGATCTTCGACAAGACCAACGAGCTGAAGCAGGACCCCCAGTATATGATCTTCAACCAGTTTGAAGAGATGGGCAACCCCCTGTGGCACTACAACGTCACCGGCAACGCCCTGGCGGATGTGTTCGAGGCCATCAAGCGCCCCGGCGACCGCTTCGCAGGTGCCTGCTTCACCTCCGGCTCCGCCGGCACCATGTCCACCGGCGACCGCCTGAAGGAGCTGTATCCCCACCTGAAGCTGGGTGTGGGCGAGGCCCTTCAGTGCCCCACCATTCTGAACAACGGCTTCGGCGGCCACCGCATCGAAGGCATCGGCGACAAGCACATCCCCTGGATCCACAATGTGAAGAACACGGATATGGCCATCGCCATTGACGATGAGGACTCCCAGCGGCTGCTGCGGCTGTTCAACACCCCCGAGGGCCAGAAGTACCTGAAGGAGGAGCTGCACCTGTCCGATGAGCTGATCGAGAAGCTCACCTGGCTGGGCATCTCCGGCATTGCCAACGTGCTGTGCTGCATCAAGATGGCCAAGTACTATGAACTGACCGAGCGGGACGTGGTGGGCACCGTACTCACCGACTCCGCCGTCATGTACGGCAGCCGCATCCAGGAGCTGAACGAGCAGTACGGCGCTTATAACGAAAAGGAAGCCGCCCTGGACCACGCCATCCATATGCTGGGCCTCAAGACCGACAGCATGATGGAGCTGAACTATCAGGAGCGCAAGCGTGTCCACAACCTGAAATACTACACCTGGGTGGAGCAGCAGGGCAAGACCAGCGAGGAGCTGAACGCCCTGTGGTACGACACCGAGGGCACCTGGGACGCCGTTCACGCCCAGGCCAAGGATCTGGACGAACTCATCAACGCCTTCAACGAGGAGACCGGTGTTCTGAAGAATCTGTAAAACCGGCGCATTACTGTACCGGAACAGCAGTTTTGTACGACATTTTCAAAGGAGGGCGGGCGGACGCCCGTCCTCCTTGCTTATTTGAGAAAGGGGCGGACATGAAAAACGTTTTATACGGAAAGTGCGTCAAGTGCGGAAAGACTTATGCGGCCACGCCGGATCTGACCACCTGCGAATGCGGCGGTATTCTGGATATTACCTACGATTACGATTACATCAAGACCCGGCTGACCAAGGAAAAGCTGGCGGCGCGGAAGGACCTGTCCATGTGGCGGTACCGGGAGCTGCTGCCCATTGAGGAGACCACGGAGAACACCCCCCTCCGGGTGGGCAATTCTCCTTTATACGACGAGCCCCGTCTGGCGGAAATGCTGGGCCTGAAGCAGCTGTACGTGAAGGACGACGGCCAGAATCCCACCGCGTCTTTGAAGGACCGGGCCAGCGCCATGGCGGTGGCCAAGGCCCGGGAGGCGGGGGCCAAAATCATCGCCTGCTCCTCCACCGGCAACGCCGCCAGTTCTCTGGCGGGCAACGCCGCGGCGGCGGGACTGCGGACCTTCATCTTTGTGCCGGAGCGGGCCCCCAAGGGCAAGGTGGCCCAGCTGATGACCTTCGGCGCCAACGTCATTTCCGTGCAGGGAGACTATGAGGAGACCTTTGAGCTTTCCAAGAAAGCCATTGAGAAATACGGCTGGTACAACCGCAACGCCGCCATCAACCCCTACCTCTCCGAGGGCAAAAAGACGGTGTCTCTGGAGATCATGGAGCAGCTGAACTGGCAGGTGCCGGACTATATCGCCATTTCTGTAGGCGACGGCTGCACCATCGCGGGCCTCTGGAAGGGCCTGAAGGACCTGTACGCCATCGGCTTCATCGACCGCCTGCCCCGGCTGATCTCCGCCCAGGCGGAGGGGTGCCACCCCATCAACCGGGCCATTGCGGAAAACAAGCCCTGGCAGCCTATGGAGGAGAACACCCTGGCGGACTCCATCGCTGTCGGCGTTCCACGGAACGCCGACAAGGCCCTGATGGCCATTCGGGAGTCCAACGGCCTTGTGGTGAATGTCTCTGACGAGGAGATCATGGCGGCCCAGAAGCTGCTGGGCACCACCTGCGGCGTATTCGGCGAGCCGGCAGGTGTCACCGGCACGGCAGGCGTGAAAAAGCTTTGCGAGCAGGGTGTCATCGGGAAGAAGGACACCGTGGTGTCCGTGGTCACCGGCAACGGCCTGAAGGATGTGGCCAACGCCATCAAATTCTGCGGGGAACCCATGAAGCTGCCCAACGACCTCTCCCTGCTGACGGCGGAATTCGACCGCCGGGGCATCCGGACAGAATGAATCAAAACGCACAGAAAGCCAGGCAATTTTGCCAGACTTTCTGTGCGTTTTATACACGCGGCGGTGGAACGAACGGTCGAAAATTGGAATTTTGTGCAGATTATCCAAGAAAACTTGCAGAAAAACGCTTTCCTCCCGGCGGGGAATGTGGTAATCTCAAAAAAATAGGGCGAGTCCGCTGGCTGCGGACCCTGCAGCGAGGAGGACCCATATGCTTTCTGCAAACATTGACCGCACGCCGGAGGGCGTGCTGACCTTCGCCGGATATGATGTGGTGAAGCTGGCAAAACAGTATGGCACGCCCCTGTATCTCATGGACGAGGAGCGCATCCGTGCCAACTGCCGCATGTATATCCAGGCCTTCCACAAGCATTTCGGCTGGGATGCCCTGCCTCTGTATGCCAGCAAGGCGGCCTCCTTCCGGCGGATCTATCAGATCATGGCGGAGGAGGGCATGGGGGTGGACGTGGTGTCCTCCGGTGAGCTGTACACCGCCCTTAGCGCCGGATTCCCGGCGGAAAACATCTATTTTCACGGCAACTGCAAGACCGACGCCGACCTGACCCTGGGGGTTCAGCGGGGCATCGGCTGCTTCATCGTGGACAACCGGGAGGAGTTGCTGAGCCTGGAGCGCATTGCCGAGGAGGCGGGCATCACCCAGAAGATCATGCTGCGGGTGACCCCCGGTATCGATCCCCATACCTATGAGGCCGTCAGCACCGGCAAGGTGGATTCCAAGTTCGGCGCGGCGGTGGAGACCGGCCAGGCCATGGAACTGGTGAAGCTGGCCCTGGCCCAGCCCCACCTGTCCCTCCGGGGCCTGCACTGCCATGTGGGGTCCCAGGTCTTTGGCGAGGATGTGTACCAGCGGACGCTGGATATCATGGTGCCCTTCCTGGCATCCATCCGGGAGGAGACCGGCGTGACCCTCCGCGATCTGAACCTGGGCGGCGGCTACGGCGTCCGCTACACCGAAGAGGACGCAGCCATTGACATCCCTGCCCGTCTGGCGGAGTTGAGCGCCCATCTGAAGGCGGCGGCGGAAAAGGTGGGACTGCCTGTGCCCCGGTTTTTGATGGAGCCGGGCCGCAGCATCGTGGCGGATGCGGGCATGACGCTGTACGCCGTGGGCTCCGTGAAGCGGATCCCCGGCTACAAGCAGTACGTGGCCATTGACGGCGGCATGACGGACAACCCCCGCTATGCCCTGTATGAGTCCCGGTACACCGTGCTCCACGGGTCCAGGACCGGTGAGGCGGAGCGGTTTGACGTGGTGGGCCGCTGCTGCGAGAGCGGCGACATCATCCAGCCCGGTGTGGAGCTGCCAGCGGATATCTGTAGGGGCGACATCATCGCCGTGTGCACCACCGGCGCCTACAACTATTCCATGGCCTCCAACTATAACCGCCTGCCCCGGCCCCCCATTGTCATGCTGGCGAAGGACCGCAGCTACGAGGCGGTCCGCCGGGAGACCCTGGAGGACCTGGTCGCCCTGGACCTGTAAGCAGGTTTGTTGACAGGCCCGGCGCCGGCCGGTATAATAGGACGGTAAGGCTGAATATGTGAATCAAAAAGGGAGTCCTTACCGGACTCCCTTCTATTATGTTAGGAGGAACGCCCATGAAATTCCGCCGCATATCCGCATGGCTGCTGGCCCTGGTGCTGGCGGCGCTGTGCGCCGTTCCGGCAGGGGCCGCATCGGCGCCGGACCGGGAGACCACCATCCTGTTTACCCATGACCTCCATTCCCACTTCCTGCCTCAGCCCACAGAGGACGGCGGCGAAAGCGGCGGCTATGCCCGGCTGAAAACTGCCATTGACCAAGAGAAGGCGGCCCATCCGGATGCCCTGCTGGTGGACGGCGGGGACTTTTCCATCGGCTCCCTGATCCAGACCCTGTACACCACCCAGGCGGCGGAGCTGCGGACCATGGGGGCCCTGGGCTATGACGCCGCCGCCATCGGCAACCACGAGTTTGACCACAAGGGCACCGGCTTTGCCGAGATGCTCAATACCGCCAAGGCTGCCCAGACGGCTGCCATGGGACTGCTGACGGATTCCCAGTACCCGCCCCGGAATCTGGAAGCTTATCAGGCGCAGTACGGCCCGGTGACGCTGACGCTGCCCGCTCTTCTGGAAGCCAACTATGCTCCGGCGGAGGAAAACCCGGACCGGGATTTCATCCAGTCGGCCATGGACGATTACGGTGTCACCGACTGCATGACCCTGGAGCGGGGCGGCGTGACCTACGGCCTGTTCGGCCTGATGGGGGTGGACTCCGACGACTGCGCCCCCACCTCCGGCTTTACCCTGACGGACGCCGCGGAGGCGGCAAAACGCTGCGTGGAAAAGCTGAAGGGGGAAGGGGCGGAGATCATTCTCTGCCTGTCCCACAGCGGCACTGCCGAGGCCCCGGCGGTCTCCGAGGATGAGGAACTGGCCAAGGCGGTGGACGGCATCGACGTCATCATCTCCGGCCATACACACACCACCCTGGCGGAGCCGCTGGTGGTGAACGACACCTATATCGTCTCCAGCGGCCCCTACTGTCAGAATTTGGGCAGCCTGACTTTCTCCTGGGACGGCAGCGGCCAAAAGCGGCTGACGGATTACCGCCTGATCCCCATTGACGAAACGGTGGCGGAGGATCCGGAGATCGCGGATCTGGTGGAGCAATGGAAAGATATGGTGGGCGAGACCTATTTAGGACGCTATGACCTGACCTACGATCAGGTGCTGACCCGCTCTGACTATGATCTGGTGACACCCACATCTGCCGTACAGGAGAACAACAGCCTTGGAACGCTGGTGTCCGATGCGTTTCTGTGGGCGGATCGCACCCTGAATCCCGGCTTTGATGACACGACTCACACGGTAGCCGTTACGGCGGACGGCGTTCTCAGGGCGAACCTGTCTGCCGGGGACCTGACAGCCGCCATGGCCTTTGACGTGCTGTCCATGGGCGTGGGGGAGGACGGCACCTCCGGATTTCCGCTGGTGGCGGTGTACCTCTCCGGAAAAGAACTGAAAGCGGCCATGGAGGTGGACGCCTCTGTAACGCCCATCATGCCCGCCGCCCAGCTGTACATGTCCGGCGCAGAATACCGGTTCAACACCAACCGGATGTTCTTCAACCGGGTCTACGCCGCTTATCTGGAGGATGTGTCCTTTGACGGGGACTGCAGCCTGCAAAATACCTATGAGATCGATGACCATGCCCTCTACCGGGTGGTGACGGGGATGTACTCCGCCCAGATGCTGGGCACGGTGAAAAGCAAGTCCATGGGGCTGCTGTCCCTGGAGCCAAAGTATGCCGACGGCACCCCGGTGACGGATTTTGCCGACTGCATCCTCCGGGATGAAAACGGCAATGAACTGAAGGAGTGGTATGCCATGGCGGCCTATCTGGAACAGTTTGGGGCAGAGGGCCTGCCCAGCCGCTATGCCGATCCCGCCAACGGCTGCAAGCATGTGTACAGCGGCTTTGCGCCGGGGCAGCTTCTGCTGGGCTGGAACTGGATCACCTGGGCGGTGCTGGGGATCGCGGCGCTGCTTCTGGCGGTGATCGTTCTGCTGGTGCGGCTGGTCTGCCGCCGCATCCGGAAACAGAAGCAAAGCTGATCGAGGGCAAAAACTCCGCCTGTCCGGCACAGCCGGACAGGCGGAGTTTCTGCTATTATCCTATTTTAGAGGCAGGACAATCTGCGTTGGTGTTTTCCTTGGCTAAGTATCCAATGATGTCCCGCCGGGTGACAATGCCGATAAACCTGTCCAGATCGTCGATCACGGGGATAAAGTTTTGGTTCATGGCGCTTTCCAGCAGGGTATCCATGGTGACGGTGATCCGCACGGCGGGGTATTTGTTGCCGATGATGTCTCGTACCCGAAGCTCCTCCGCTTTTCTCATGGTGGGGTCGTTGGTATCCAGCAGACGCCAGAGAAAATCCCCTTCACTGACGGTTCCCACATACCGGCCGTCCCGGGTGATGACGGGGATGGCGGTGTAGCCTCGATTGCGCATTTTTTCCAGCCCCTGGCGGAAGGTGAAATCGTCATACAGATAGGCGATGCGGCTCTTGGGGAGCAGGAAATAGGCTATGTTCACGCTGAGCGCTCCTTTCCTGATTTGCCGGCTGACAGCGGCGGAACAGTTCCTGTTCTGTCTACATTATACAATACCTGGGCGTCGATTTCTTGAACAATATGTGAAAATTACAATAGAATTTTACCGGCTTTCTGGTATGATAAGGATGTGATATATGCAACAAGGAGGTGGCCGGATGCTGAGTGCGCGGGAATTGGAGAGCAGCCCTCTGTTCCGGAATATCACCTATGAGGAGTACCGGCGGATGCTGACCTGCTTCCAGGCAGTGCAGAAATCCTATCTGACAGAGGAACTGGTCTATGACTTTTCCGCCTCCCGGGCGGATGCCATCGGCATTGTGGAGCGGGGCAGCGTGTCCCTGATCCGCATAGACGAGGAGGGGGTGTCCACAGTGCTGGAGGAAATGGGCCCCGGCGGCGTGTTTGGCCGAGACCTGGCCTTTGCCGGGTCTGCGGGAGACAGCCTGGAGGTCGTGGCCCGGACGCCCTGCGATATTCTGTTCATCGATTATCCCCACCTGTTCCGCCGGTGCGAAAATGCCTGCACGCATCATAGTATTCTGGTGCAGAACATGCTGGGCCTTCTCAGCAACAAGGCCCAGGCCCTCAGCGAGCGGGTGGATGTGCTGTCCCGGCGGTCTATCCGGGAGAAGCTGCTGTGCTATTTCCGGCAGCTGGCGGAAAAAAGCGGCGGCGATACCTTTACCCTGCCCTTTTCCTTCAGCGTGCTGGCGGACTATATCGCCACGGACCGCAGCGCCATGATGCGGGAGCTGCGGCATTTGAAGGAGCAGGGCGTTCTCTGGACGGACGGTCGGAAAATCACCCTTTCGGCGGGCCGGGCAGGCTGATAGAGGCCTTTAACGTTTTCATCAAATTTCTTCAAATTTTTTCCGTTTATTTTCCGAGAGACAGTTGACGGGGCGGAAAAAGTATGTTAAAATTTAGGCAATGTCCCAATGTGCGTGTCCTGCCGATGGCGGGATTCCAGATATGGAAAGGAAAGAAGGAGCAGTATGTACCGAATCGTAAGAAAAGAGGCACTTCGGCCCACCGTGACCCTCTATGAGATCGAGGCGCCCCTGGTGGCCAAGAAGGCCCAGCCCGGCCAGTTCATTATCCTGCGCGTGGACGAGAACGGTGAACGCATCCCAATTACCATCAACGCCTATAACCCCGAAAAGGGCACGGTCACCATCATTGTGCAGACTGTGGGTGCCACCACGGTGAAGCTGAGCCACATGAAGGAAGGCGACTGCCTGGCGGACTTCGTGGGTCCCCTGGGCAAGCCCACTGAGACCGAGGGCAAGAAGAAGGTCTGCGTGGTGGGCGGCGGCGTCGGCTGCGCCATCGCATATCCCGTTTTGAAGAAGTTCCATGACGACGGCGCCGAGGTCCATGCGGTGGTCGGCTTCAAGAACAAGGATCTGGTGATCCTGGAGGACGATTTCAAGAAGTCCAGCGACAAGCTGGTGGTCTGCACCGACGACGGCTCCTACGGCAAGAAGGGCCTGGTCACCGAGGCTCTGAAGGAGCTGATCGACGCCGGCAACCAGTATGACGAGATCTTCGCCATCGGCCCCATGATCATGATGAAGTTCGTCTGCAAGACCACTGAGCCTTACGGCATCCCCACCACCGTCTCCATGAGCCCCATCATGATCGACGGCACCGGCATGTGCGGCGGCTGCCGCCTGACCGTGGGCGGCGAGACCAAGTTCGCCTGCGTGGACGGCCCCGACTTTGACGGCCACAAGGTTGACTGGGATCTGGCTGTGAAGCGCAACCAGATGTACAAGGATTTTGAGGCTCACAAGTACGAGGAGACCTGCAACCTGTTCAAGAAGGAGGCCGAATAACCATGGCTAATATGTCTTTGAAGAAGAATCCCATGCCCTCTCAGGACCCCAACGTCCGGAATAAGAACTTTGACGAGGTGGCACTGGGCTACACCGAGGAACAGGCTCTGGATGAGGCCACCCGCTGCCTGCACTGCAAGAACAAGCCCTGCATGCAGGGCTGCCCCGTGATGGTACATATCCCTGATTTCATTGCCGAGGTCGCCAAGGGCGATTTCGAGGCCGCTTATCAGATCATTGCCGCCACCTCCGCTCTGCCCGCCGTCTGCGGCCGTGTCTGCCCCCAGGAGAGCCAGTGCGAGAAGCACTGCGTCCGGGGCATCAAGGGCGAGCCCGTGGGTATCGGCCGTCTGGAGCGCTTCGTGGCCGACTGGCACCGGGAGCACAACACCGCGGCTGCTGAGAAGCCCGCTTCCAACGGCCACCGCGTGGCTGTGGTGGGTTCCGGCCCCTCCGGCCTGACCTGCGCCGGCGACCTGGCCCGGAAGGGTTACGACGTCACCGTGTTTGAGGCCCTGCATCTGGCCGGCGGCGTGCTGGTGTACGGCATCCCCGAGTTCCGTCTGCCCAAGGCCATCGTCCAGAAGGAAGTGGACGGCCTGAAGGCACTGGGCGTCACCATCGCCACCGATACCGTGGTGGGCCGCACCATCACCGTTGACGAGCTGATGGAGGAGCAGGGCTTCGAGGCTGTGTTCATCGGCTCCGGCGCCGGTCTGCCCATGTTCATGAAAATCCCCGGTGTCAACTACAAGGGCGTTCTGTCCGCCAATGAGTTCCTGACCCGGATCAATCTGATGAAGGCCTACAAGCCCGATTCTGACACCCCCCTGGTCCACCCCAAGAAGGTGGCTGTTGTGGGCGGCGGCAACGTGGCTATGGACGCCGCCCGCTGCGCCAAGCGTCTGGGCGCCGAGGTCTACGTGGTGTACCGCCGCGGTATGGAGGAGCTTCCCGCCCGTAAGGAAGAGGTGGAGCACGCCGAGGAAGAGGGCATCATCTTCAAGACCCTCAACAACCCCGTGGAGATCATGGCCGACGAGAACGACAACGTCAACAAGATCCGCTGCATCAAGATGGAACTGGGCGAGCCTGATGCTTCCGGCCGCCGCCGCCCCATCGAGGTTCCCGGCAGCGAGTTCGACCTGGACGTGGACTGCGTCATCATGGCTCTGGGCACCAGCCCCAACCCCCTCATCAAGTCCACTACCAAGGGCCTGGAGATCAACAAGAAGGGCGGCATCGTGGTCAACGAGGACGGCCTGACCTCTCGTGAGCACGTCTACGCCGGCGGCGACGCCGTCACCGGTGCGGCTACCGTCATTCTGGCCATGGGCGCAGGCAAGACTGCCGCCAAGGCCATCGACGAAGCCCTCAGCAAGTAAAAACTGCAAGTATGCAGTTAAAAATGCCTGCCGCATCGCGGCAGGCATTTTTGCATTTGATGATCAGGCCATACGTAAAAGCCCTTAGTTCCTCATAGAGAACGCTGTCACGGTATTCCCACACATAGGTAGTGCCGGAAAGGGAAAACAGCAGTTCCTCCCGGCCGTCGTTGTCAATGTCATAAACGGCATAGCTGTCGCCGGGGGCACACTCCGAGTAGGTGTAGGTCGGCCAGCTAGTCTCGCCGGGAAGGAGACCGTATTGGAAGATGTACCACAGCACTTTGCTGTAAGCCTCCGTTGGGGAATCCGCTTCCAGCGCATAACTGCTTGGGAAAGCCTCTGGGGCCTCCCCGGATTCTTTCGGCAGGATTTTGGAGGGATTTTTCGGCGTGATGGATTCCGATGTCTGTGCCATTTGCTCGACCTCTTCCTGTATAGCGGCCACGGCATCGTCTATTGCGGCAACGCTGGGGGGCGTTTCCGGCTCTGTTGGTGTATCTGCCGGTGTATTCGACTGGGAGCCGCCGCAGGCGGTGAGGGAGATGGCCAGTGCCGTGGCCAGCAAAAGCAAGCGCGTATGCTTCATAAAAAATCCACCCCATGTCTGTTTTTGAGAACAGTACATGGGGTGGATAATTTTATGTCAACTACAATTCGGTTACAAAGAACGGACTATCCGGCAAGAGTTTCGTCCAGCTGGGTCTGCATGGCGTCCGGGTCAAAAACAAACTGATAGGATACGGCGGAATCCATACCGCCTGCGTAGTCAGGAGCTACATAGAGCAATTGATAGAAAGTGTCTTTCCAAAGCTGCTGATATGCTCCGGCCCAGAGTACACCCCGGAGACTGCCGCTGGATGCAGCCCGGTCAGCCTGAGGGACCGTCAGGTCTGCAATGGAGTAGATTGCCATGATGTTCATGCGGCTGACCTGCTCCTCGGCGGAGGAGATGTACGCATCCACCAGGTCCTGATCCTCCTGCCGGGGCAGCTGCTTTTTCAGCCACTCCGCCACATTCCGGCACTCGGCCTCCCAGGCGTTGGCCCAGCTGCCGGCAACAAAATCCATCTCCGCGGTGGAGGAGCCGATGTCCACCCCGTCAAAGAAGCGGTCAATGGGGTTGGCTTCCTCGTCCCCAGATTCCGGGGCGGTGTCATCCAGCGCGGCGTTTTCCGCTTTCAGGTTCTCGTTTTCAGCTTCCAGGGCGGCAACCTGCTGCCGGAGCGTTTCATTTTCTTGCTGTAAGGCATCCGCGTTGGAGTTGCCGCAGGCAGTGAGAATCAGGAGGGAAAGCAGAGCCAGAACGGCCAGTATTTTTTTCATAAAGTCTCCTTATTCGTCAGGCAGGTCCACCACGGTGACTTCGTGGCCGGTGTGGGGCAGAAGCTTGGTGAGCACATCGAGCATGCGCAGCTTCAGGCTGCTGGTGCAGATGCAGGGGTGGCAGGAGAGATATGCCGCATCGTAAATATTCCGATCCATCAGCAGGCGGACCCGATGGTCCGTGTCATTGGCCAGACCCAGAATGGTGGCGGAGCCGGGGGTGCAGTGCAGCAGTTCCCACAGTTTTTCCTCCGGTGCGAAGGACAGCCGGGCGGAACCGATCTGGGCGCTGAGGTCCTTGGTGTGGAAGGGCTTGTCCGGCCCCATGCAGAGGAGGTAAAACTGGGTCTTCTGCCGGTTGCAGAGGAAGAGGTTCTTGCAGATGGGCATACCCAGCACGGCGCTGACGGCGGCGCACTTTTCCATGGTGTCGGCCGGGTTACTTGAGGCCCGGTGTGAGTCGGATGTCAGAG
>OBLF01002397.1_pt1 | contig 12903 bp, 11 predicted proteins | sample 1519231 | NCBI WGS metagenome assembly OBLF01 (sample SAMEA2602895, study PRJEB22501) | metagenome | reverse complement strand
TATGTAAAAATGCGCCTTTGAGCCTGCACTCCAAATCCTTCATGTGATTTCATTCGCTGAATGAACAGAAAATAAAAAAAGAGCAGATGGCAGATGTAATGTCGGAGTGAGGAGAGAATGCGAATGAGCATTCTCCCCACAGCGACTACCTTTACATCTGCCATCTGCTCTTTTTTTATTTTCGTCTACCTTCCCCGAATTAAATCACCAAATTCTCCATTTCTTTCAGCAAAAATATTTTCTGCCCGCTTTCGAGTGGTTCTGTCAGATTTTCATTATATTGTTTCATTTTTTCGATTGTTGTTCCGTAATGTTTTGCAATATTCCAGAGGGTATCGCCTTCTTTTACGATATATCCGGTAATGGATGGGATTTTGGAGATTTCTTCTTCTGTGTACGGAATTTCCTCTACCTCATCGATCATGTACATTGTCTGTGGTGAGAATCCGGTGACATAAATTCCGGCAACTGCGCGGATTTCTAATTCGTTGCTGTCTACGACGTAACCGCCGATCTGTTCTAATACTCCCCGGATTTCGCAGCGGTCGGATTCCATTACTTCAGGGATTTCTACTAAATATTCAAATGGTATCACAACTTCTTTTGACTGTATTGGGGCGGTATCGTCTCCTGCTATGTAAAGCACGTTACAGAATATGAGTCCTTCGGTGGCAATGCCCTGTTTCGTGAAATGAAAGTCTTCAATCCGTACATTTCCTTCTACATTAAGGACTTGTAATAGTTTATGAATTTCTCCTGCTACCGCTTCTACCCGCTGGCTTACTTTTGTTTTTGCATTGTTCTGGAAAATAAGGTTTTCAAACTGAATTGGGCTGGTTTTTAATTTTAACTTCCGATTATTTGCATACATATCTTTGAGAAGCGGCATTTTAAATTCGTGATATGCTTTCAAATCAAGATCTAAAACGACTTCCATTTCTATATCGCGTGGTTCTCCGTCAATATCCGGCTTGATCGTCACCTGATGGTTTCCAAGAAGAACGGCAATATTTCCTATAAGATTTTCCTGGCTGTCTGCACATTCTAATTCGTTAGTAAATGGGATTTCCCAGTCATAATACTGTACTGGTTCTTTTCCTTCTTCTGCCTGATACAGAACAAAGAGAAAAACGCTTCCCCGAATCGCAAGTTTGTTTTCTAACATTCGGATATCCACATCTCGAAGCTGGGTCGAATTCCACAGAATTTCCCGGATATTTGGCTTGCCTGCCGGGAGGCTGACCGTTGCTTTGATCCGCTGAATGTCTTTTTTATTCATGATAATTTCTGTCATGGAAGGAGATTCATACAGGCACTGGACATTTTCCTTTTTTTCGATTCCCGTTGTACATTCGACAAATTTCATTTCGGAGATGGCAATGTGAAAATATATAACGGAACGGACACCGCATTTTCTGGAATTGATAATGGAGATTGTCAGGTCTTCAAGATCTGCTGTTACTTTGGCGATATCGCTGCTCTCTGCGCCTTCTACATTCATAAATTCTTCAATGGCAAAGTCATGTTCCATGCAGGAAATCTGCTGCTCCGGATCTGTGCTTAGATACAGTATCTGCACGAGGAAGCTTCCCCGCAGGCGCAGACGATCTGTTAACACTTCAATTTCATCAATATGTACTTCTCCTCTGCTCTCGATAATTTTCTCCACATCTGGCCGGGTATCCGGCACGTTCATATCTTCGTCCAGTGTAATCTGCACATTTTTTTCTAATTTTAAAATACCGGAACGAACTGCTTTTTTCTTTACCTTCATAATACATCCTCCACCCTGCATAACGATTTTTGTGCGCGGACATACTTTGCCCTGCTTATTGTCTTTGCCATTAATATATGTTTTCTTCGGCTGATTTATGATTCCGTCTCTGCCAATTCATTTTTCAGGATTCTATACGGCATAACTGTTCTGTCCGTTCACACCGGACAACTAAAAAAGGACAGGTTCGTGTTTCTATGATTTCTTCTCCCGATGATGGTCCGATCAGCTGTGTCTTAAGATAGAGCTGTTCTTTATCTTTCCAACATTCTTCAATGCGAATGCTGTAACCACTGTACGGCTTTTCACCATAACAGACTACCAGATAGGTATATTTTGAATTTTTATATGCAAATGTTCCCGGACGATTTTTCCGGTCTTCTATTATTTTCTGCAGGCGGTGCGGCATGTTTTTTTCCGCACAGATCTCGTAGCTTACTTCCTGCCCCTGGGTTTTATTCCCCAGCTTACTGATGTGAAAGTTGTTTTGAGGAAAGATGGGCGTACAGGCAGTGATATAGATGCCTGATATCATTATCCATATGAAAAAAAGTACGATACGATATGTCTGATTTCTTGCATTGTAAACCATATCAATACTTCCAAACATCAATGTTATTTTATTTATATGCGCCTGCTGATAGAAATTTACTTCCTTATTTTCGTCCGCCCAATTATATGTTATAATCATAACAATAGCGAGGATAAAACTTTTTTGAGAGGAGGGGGATTGCCCCATGCATATTTCTATTCCAAAACATGCCTCTGATATTATAAAGACACTTTCTTCCCATGGTTATGAAGCCTTTGTTGTTGGTGGCTGTGTAAGGGATTCTATTCTTGGCAAAGAGCCGGCAGACTGGGATATTACAACTTCCGCTCTGCCGGAACAGGTGAAGGCTTTGTTTCCAAGAACAATCGATACAGGTTTAAAACATGGTACCGTTACGATTATGATGGATAAGATCGGATATGAAGTGACGACTTACCGGATTGACGGAACATATGAGGATCACCGCCGTCCGAATGATGTGACTTTTACTTCTAGCTTAAGAGAAGATCTGATGCGTCGTGACTTTACAATTAATGCAATGGCATATAATGAAGAGAAGGGTCTTGTGGATTTATTTGGTGGCATTCAGGATCTAAATGACCGTATCATCCGCTGTGTCGGCAATCCAACAGAGCGATTTGATGAGGATGCGCTGCGAATGTTTCGTGCGGTTCGTTTTGCGGGACAGTTGAATTTTAATATTGAAAAAGAAACTTTAGCTGCCATCGAGGCACAGCATGCATTTCTTAAAGATGTCAGTGCGGAACGTATTCAGATTGAGCTGTTAAAGTTATTGATTTCCGGACATCCGGAAATGATTCGTGCAGCTTATGAAACCGGGCTTACAAGTGTTTTTCTGCCGGAATTTGACCGGATGATGGAAACTCCGCAGAATAATCCGCATCATATTTATTCTGTCGGTGACCATACGATTCATGCGGTAGAAACGATTGCTCCAAATCCGATTCTCCGCCTTACGATGCTGCTTCATGATATCGCAAAACCAGAGACCCGCTCTACGGATGAGAATGGAATCGATCATTTTTATAATCACAATGAAGCCGGTGCCGTACTTAGTAAGACGATTCTTCGCCGTCTTAAGTTTGATAATCAGACCACCCAGATGGTCACAACACTTATCGCCCATCATGATATCCGTTTTAATGATGCTTTAGGCACAGGACGGAAGCATGTACGCCGGGTAATTCATTCTGTAGGTGAGAATCTCTTCCCATATCTTCTTGATGTGATGGAAGCGGATATTTCTGCACAGAGTGATTTTATGCGTCTTAAAAAGCTTACTGCATTAAAGGAAACCCGTCAGGCTTATCATGAGATTCTTGCGGCAAATGACTGTCTTACTTTAAAGGATCTGAAGATTAATGGAAATCAGTTAAAGGCGCTTGGCATTTCTGAGGGAAAAATCATCGGTGCGATTCTGAATGCTTTGCTTTCACAGGTGCTGAATAATCCCGAGCTGAATGATTATGAAAAGCTTAAAGAACTTGCCTTGAAAATTTATCAGGAAGTTCAATAATTTTACACATAACATCCCTTCTTTATACATAGGATAGACCATATTTACCACTGTGTAACCCATTGTCTGTCTTATCATGTACTTTCGGAAGCTTTTTTCACTTGCTTTTGTGAGAAGCAAGTGCAAGAAAGACTCTGAGATTACATCCTATGTTAATGGAGGGATTTTTTTGAGTGAAAAATACAAGGAATTATTAGAACAGTACGATATAAAAGTTCTGTCCACTTTTCGAAGCCGCGGAACTTTCCAGTGCGAGACAGAGCAGGGACTTGCCTTATTAAAAGAATATCATGGTTCCCTCCAAAAGCTTGCTCTGGAATACGAATGGAAGGAAAAGCTTGCCGAAGCAGGCTACGCCGCTACTGACCGGTATTTTCTCACAAAAGAAGAAAGCCTGGTCACCTATGACCGCTACCGAACCGCTTTTATTTTAAAACATTATTTTAAAGGACGGGAGTGCGACTGCCGGAATCTTTCAGATGTTGCTGCCTCCTGCCGGAATCTTGCATTTTTACATAAGGTTTCTTCCTCTATTGAAGAGATTCCTTTTGAAAATCTGAAAACAGAGTCTACCAGCCATCTCTTTGAACGAAAGAACCGGGAGCTTCGTTCGATTCGAAAGTTTATTGGTCATGTCCATGGTAAAAATGATTTTGAACTTCTTTATATGAAGTGCTTTGATTCTTTCTATGAGGAAGCTTCTTATGCGCTTTCCCGCCTCCTTAAAGTCGAACCAGAACTTGCCGATACCGGCTGTGGCGTATGTCATGGCGCATATCATTATCATAATGTGCTGATCTTACCGGATTATTCTGTCGCAACTGTAAATTTTGAATCTATGTGCTATCAGCCCTATTTACTTGACTTATATCTTTTTCTCCGGAAAACTTTAGAAAAAAATCATTATGACTATTCTTTTTTTGAGGCGGGTATTTCCGGCTATTCTATTTACCGCCGCCTTGCCGAAAAAGATTTCCTTTTCTTATATTTACTTTTTTTATATCCGGAAAAGTTCTGGAAAATATCCAATCAGTACTACAATCACAGAAAAAGCTGGATTCCGCCAAAAACGCTGGAGAAATTGCAGAAGGTTCTTGCACAGAATGAGGAACGGCATACTTTTCTAAAGCAATTTGCTTCGTTTTTAAATACTCTGGATGAAAATTTTTTATAATAAAAGTTCATTTATTCGTGAAAAGCTATAGTTGCCTGTATCCCTATAAATATGCTAAAATGTTTTAAGCATATTTTTGCATATTTTTCTGGGAGAGTGAGTGATTCGATGGGCTATATGGCTTTATACCGGAAGTGGCGTCCGAATGATTTTGATGAAGTAAGAGGACAGGATGCCATTGTCCAGACATTGAGAAATCAGATTATTTATAACCGAATAGGGCATGCCTATCTTTTTTGTGGTACACGAGGTACTGGTAAGACTTCTATTGCAAAGCTTTTTGCAAAGGCGGTAAACTGTGAGCATCCGGTCAATGGAAACCCCTGTAATGCCTGTCCTTCCTGTCAGGCAATTAACGCACAAAGTTCTCTTGATGTACTCGAAATCGATGCGGCTTCTAATAACGGTGTGGAGAATATCCGGGATATCCGGGAACAGGTACAATATTCCCCTGTTGAGGGACGTTATAAAGTATATATTATCGATGAGGTTCATATGCTTTCTTCCGGAGCATTTAATGCTCTGCTGAAAACGCTCGAAGAACCTCCTTCTTATGTTATTTTTATTCTGGCTACAACAGAAAAGCATAAGATTCCTGTTACGATTCTTTCCCGCTGCCAAAAATATGATTTTAAACGAATTTCTGTTGATACGATTACAGGTCACCTTGTATCGTTGATGGAGAAGGAACAGATTGATGCGGAAGAGAAAGCATTGCGTTACATTGCTCGTGCTGCGGATGGTTCTATGCGAGATGCGTTGAGTCTTCTTGACCAGTGTATCGCATTTTATCTTGGACAGACGCTTACGTATGAGAATGTTTTAGAGGTGCTTGGCACTGCGGATACTTCTGTTTTCAGCACATTGCTTCGGAGTATTTTAAAGAAGGATTCCATGTCCGCTCTTGATATTATTGACACCATGATCACTGAGGGACGGGAACTTTCGCAGTTTCTTTCTGATTTTCTGTGGTACCTTCGCAACCTTCTTATATTAAAGGATCAGGAAGGTGCGGAAGAAAGCCTTGATATGTCAAAAGAAACGATTGCTGCCTTAAAAGAGGAATGTGCCATGGTAGATACTACTGCTCTCCTGCGTTATATCCGACTACTTTCCGAGCTATCTAACCAGATTCGAACTGCCACACAGAAGCGAGTTCTTTTAGAAGTCGGCTTTATTAAGCTTTGCCGTCCAGAAACAGAATCGGATGCCGAAAGTCTTTCCGAACGTGTCCGGCAGTTAGAGACCATGCTTGCACAGGGACTTCCTGTGATTCCTGCTGGTGGTGCAGGGAATAACAGTGGTATTAACCCGTCTTCTGGCGCAGCCATTGGAGATGCTGCAAACGGCGGTGTATCTGCCGGTAACAGTGCGTCACAAAGTCAGGCAGCGCAGATTTCACCAGAAGAAGCGTTGGAGAAGCGTTTTTCGCCTGCGGAAGCGGAGGATTTAAAGAAAATAGCGAACCGCTGGAATGACATTGTCAATCAGTCATCCATGCCTATGCAGCAGTTTCTTCGTGCGGCAAGAGTCGCTGTTGCGGACAACAGTACTATTTTACAGCTTGTTTTCTCAAACAACAGCCTTGCTAAAGAATACTTTGAGCGGGAACATCACAAAAATCTGGACCTTTTATCCGAACTTGTTGCAGAACAGACTGGAAAGGTCGTAACATTTGAATGTACGTCTGACTCCCATCAGCCGGCAGAACAATCGAACTATATTGATCTAAGCAAGATTCATCAGACGGTTATTTTTGAATAAATACTCTAAAATATTCCGTTATTCCATCGCAGATTCTGCAGTGAATTTACGCATCTTTATGTATATCTGCGTGTGATATATGAATTTATTAATTATTTATTTTTTATGGAGGTTTTTATTATGGCAAAAAGAGGTGGATTCCCAGGTGGCATGCCTGGTAACATGAACAATTTAATGAAACAGGCTCAGAAGATGCAGAAGCAGATGGCTGAGACTACAAAGGCTTTAGAAGAGAAGACTTACGAAGCAACTGCAGGCGGCGGTGTTGTTTCTGTTACTGTTTCCGGTAAAAAAGAAGTGACTGCTATTAAGATTGCTGAAGAAGTGGGAGATCCTGATGACATCGAAATGTTAGAAGATCTTATCATGGCTGCTACAAATGAAGCATTTCGTGCGATGGAATCAGATTCCCAGACTCAGCTTTCTAAATTAACTGGCGGCCTTGGCGGAGGATTCGGATTTTAATGAATTATTATAGTACCCAGATCACTAATCTTATTGATGAACTCAGACGACTTCCCGGTATCGGCAGTAAGTCTGCACAGCGTCTTGCTTTTCACATCATAAACATGCCGGAAGAGCATGTACATCACCTTGCACAGACACTTGTCACCGCAAGAGAAAAGATCCGCTACTGCAAATACTGCTGTACACTGACGGATTCTGAAGTATGTCCAATCTGTGCGAGCACGAAAAGAGATCACAGTACGATCATGGTCGTAGAACATACACAGGACCTGGCTGCTTACGAGAAAACCGGTCAGTATCATGGTGTTTATCATGTTCTTCAAGGAACCCTCGCTCCAAGTCTTGGAAAAGGTCCCGATGATATTCGCTTCAAAGAACTTGAAGAACGCCTTAAAAATCCAGAAGTAAAAGAGTTGATCCTTGCTACAAACTCCAGTCTTGACGGAGAAGCTACTGCAATGTACATCACCAAGAAGGTCAAACCTCTTGGGATAAAGGTGACCCGCATCGCAAGCGGTGTCCCTATCGGCGGTGAATTAGAATATATTGATGAGGTAACCCTCTCAAGAGCGCTGGATGGACGAGTAGAACTTTAGATACAGATTTTAATATAGCACTTTAAATATAAAGATTTAAATACAGGACTTTAATTGCATAACTTAGATTACTCTCTTAAAAATTCTTTGTAACAGTATTTGCGGATTTTTAAGAGACCATCAGATAAGAATGGGAGATGACTACGATGAAAAGAATTGGTATGCTGACCAGCGGTGGAGATTGTCAGAGTTTAAATGCTACCATGCGTGGCGTTGTAAAGGGTCTTAACGTCCTTGAGGGAAATGTTGAGATTTACGGCTTCATTGATGGGTATAAAGGATTAATTTACGGCAACTACAAACGACTGACTTCTCAGGATTTTTCAGGTATTCTGACAACTGGCGGTACAATCCTCGGTACATCCAGACAGCCTTTTAAGTTAATGAGAACTCCTGATGAAAACGGTCTTGATAAAGTAGAAGCAATGAAGGCAACTTACCGTTACCTTGATTTAGACTGCCTCGTCATTCTCGGCGGTAATGGCAGCCAGAAAACAGCAAACCTTTTAAGAGAAGAAGGCCTTAATATTGTCTCCCTTCCAAAAACAATCGATAACGACCTCTGGGGAACAGATATGACTTTCGGTTTCCAGAGTGCCGTAGATATCGCTACACAGACAATTGACCGTATTCATACAACTGCAGCTTCCCACAATCGTGTATTTATTGTAGAACTGATGGGACATAAAGTAGGATGGGTTACCCTCCATGCCGGAATCGCCGGTGGAGCGGATATCATTCTCATCCCTGAAATTCCTTATGATCTTAGACACGTCATTGAAGCTATTAAACGCCGTAATGAACAGGGAAAACAGTTCACTATCCTGGCAGTTGCAGAAGGTGCGATTTCAAAAGAAGATACCCAGCTTTCAAAGAAACAGTACAAGGCAAAGCTTGCTAAGCGTAAATATTCTACCGTTGGTTATGAGCTTGCTTCACAGATTGAAAAAGCAACCGGTCAGGAAGTACGTGTCACGATTCCTGGTCATACACAGCGTGGCGGAAGCCCTGTTCCATTTGACCGCGTTATCTCCAGCCGCCTTGGAGTGGCAGCTGCAGAACTGATTGCTAAAGAAGATTACGGCAAACTGCTTATCATGAAAGGGTATGATGTAACTACACTTCCTCTGGAAAAAACAGCTGGAAAGTTAAAGTATGTCTCCCCAGATGATCAGATTGTGCTTCAGGCAAAACATCTTGGAATCTCTTTTGGGGATTAAGAAAAACAGAGGCTGTCGCAAAACAGCCTCTAACCCTATGCCAAGAACTGTTTTTGCTCCCATAGGTTATGGTACACCATGGAAAAAGGAAAAGATGACCTTACTATAAAAAAGCCTACGAATTCAAATCTATCTATTCTTACATAGTAATCTACTTAACATAGTGAGTAGAAATCCTCCTATAAGTCCTCCTATATGAGCTGCATTATCCACTCCATTAGAGAAGAAACCATACGATAGTGCGGAACAGACCATGAAGATCATTCCTGTTAATCCGATTTCTTCTACTCTGTGTCTCTTTTTCTGAATAAGATCTGCCAGAATACAGAATAGCAGTCCACCCATAACTCCAAAGATTGCTCCGGATGCCCCAGCTCCTACTGTGTTTGGACTGGCCCCCAGGGTAAAAATTACTGAGGTTACCGCTCCTGCTAATCCTGCTCCGATATATATAATAAAATATGCCAGCTTTCCGGTGATTCTTTCTAATCTGCATCCAATTAATAATAAAATGAGCATATTCTGGAGAAGATGGTCCGCTCCAAAATGGAGAAACATTGATGTGAACAGGCGATAATATTGTCCTTTTTCTACAATATCTACCCAATCCATCGCTCCATGTGCAGCCATAAATTCTGCATTTGTTGTATCTCCGAAAAAGCTCAATACCGCAAAGACGAGCACGTTGATAAGAACAAGTATCGTATTCACTGGTGTTAATATCTGATGAAGTTCTTTTTTCTCTTCTGCTGCTTTTTTTTGCAAAAATTTCTGTGTAAATGGCTCTAGATCATTTTCCAGATTATAATATTCTGATTTTTGATACTCATAAATATAGAGCTGTCCTGCCTTTATGTCAAAAAACCATACATCCGGATAACTTTCTGCTTCTTTTCTTTCCTCTGTATCTGGCTCTCCCTGTTTCAGTATCAATAGCAGATGTTCTACTTTTTTCTGGTACTTTATCATAATCTGACGTTCGATATCCGCCATTTCTCTTTCCCGTTGTTCTAACGACATCTTTTTCTGTCCCGGTAATACCGGAGGAACAATCTCAAGCAGCGATAACTTTCCATTGGTATCCTTTCCCCATAAAATCTTTGAATCATATTTTATTCTCTGAAATCCCTGGTGAAATAAGAATTCCTGCAATGCTTCTGTAAATTCCATAAAATCTCCTGCTTACCTTTCTTTATCTTATTATCCCCATTATATAAGGGATGGTATTTTAGTGCAAGAGACCGCATACTGTATTACTGGATTGTTGTATGTTCCAACAGAAATCTATATTCTTTTTGTGCAAAGCGCACCGTTGCTCCTTCTTGTAATCTTTCCTGGCTGCCTTTTTTTATTTTTCTTCCGTCTATCCACGTTCCATTTGTTGAATCTAAATCTCGCAGAATATATCCTTCTCCCCCGTTTTCGTAAAAAGCTTCTAATATCACTGCATGTTCTCTGCTTACTGTTTTGTCTGATATTTTTAACTGATTTACCCCTTCTGCACTGCCAATGTAAAACGGACAGCTTTTTATGATAGAAACAATGCCGGTTTCCATATCTCGAAGCATCGGATAAAAAGATTCTTTTTCTAAACTCAAAATAGTTGTTCCTTCTCCCTCGGTATTCCAATCTGTTTTCACATCCCATTCCGCTTCTGTTTTTACTACTGACATAGCTTTGTTTCCTCTTCTATTGTATTGCTCTGCATTATCATTTTCTCTATTTTTCTTATTATAATCAGTCAAACATGTCTCTGGCGCTTTTCTGATTCGTCTAAGTTCTCTAAAACATTTTAATATTGCAAGTACAAAGGCTGCTATAAATAATATTCCCCCGATACAATATCTGAGAAGAATTTCTGTAAATCCTTTTGTGATTCCGGAAACTATACAAATACTCTCAAACACAATTGCTGCGATACTGGCAATTCCGAGAATACTAAGCAAGCTTATATATATAAACTTCTGATGCGATGGTTTTTTAGCATTTATTTTCTGAATAGCGGTTTTATCTGCCTCTTTAAAGTATTCTCTTTCCGGTTCTTTCACTCTTTCCTCTGCTAAGTCTTCCCTGAAAAATTCTTCGTATGAATTTCTTTTTATATATTCTTCCTCTTTTTCTTCTGTACACAGATAATTTTCCAATAATTCTTTTGAAAATCCCAATTTACGAACTTTATTATACACCTTATATATATACCGCACTGCTTTATCATCCTCATAATCTATCTGGATGAGCATCCATTCAAAGAAAGCTTCTATTCTGGCCTGGAGGTTTTCCCTATATGTTTTAGGACTGTAAATCCACTGCATCGTTCCGTCTGCACTTTCATAAATATATTCCGGTGATAATTCCACATAATTCAGATTCAACATATAATCATCTATTTCCTGTATTAAATCACTTATACTCTGCAGAATCCTTTTGCATTTATCCTGTGATAACGGTTCATTTTTTTCCTGCATTTTTAATGATCTTCTTCCTGTTATGTCAAATAGCAGACTTTTTTCTCCATCTTTTTCCCGAAGCTGTACCGGCACCAGCATTCTTAGAGAATTACGCTTCAACACCTCATATTCTACAGATAAATAATAATCCAACCCACAATCGGTCATGTTCTGTTTTATTTCAAAACCGACATCTTCTTTATTTGATATTTCGTTATCTGATATTTCGTTATCTAGTATTTCTTTATTTAATATTTCTTTCTGTTCAATTACACTTAACAGATAGGTATGTGTCCCTTCTTTTACAATATCCACAATCCCTCACACTCTCTCCTCTTCTATTTTTGTTTGTCTTTTTATCTGTTTGTGCATTGTTTTTGATTTTTATTTCTGTATTGTAATCTTTCTTTATTGTAATCTTTTTTTATTGCAATTTTTCTTTATTACAATCTTTCTTTGATTCTTTATTTCTTTTTACTTCTTCGCTGTCTGTTTTCTAAGAAGTTCCTCTTCATTGCTTATAACTGCTTTTTCTTTGCATGTAAATGTCCATCCAGCTGCTCCCATATACTCCCTGCTCCCCCACACAGGAATCAAAAACCGGATCGATGCACTTGCTGATACTTTATCTCCTGAAAAACTCACTCCGTTTTTGCACAAAGTTGTACCACTTAAACGTGTTGAAATTCTTTTTGTCAGCCTTGCTTTTGCCTTTCCGATAAGCTGACCTCTATTATTATGTCGAAGAAAATTTTTATTACGACTTAATAATTGCTGTGGCTTATACGTTCCATCTATCAGATTCCCATCTGTCTTCCATACATCTGCCGTCTCATCGGCTAGTCGAATCGTCTCGCTCTTTACTGACGATATATCAATTAGAAAAATACCAAAGAATATTTCTATAACGATTATCATCAAAATAATCGGTACAATGCAGGCTGCTTCTACTGTCATCATCCCCCGATTATCCATTTTTCTCATTCCTGTCATAATTACCTCCCAGAAGCACAGCGTGAACACGGCCGCATGTTTCCGACATCCTTTAACTTTACCGCTTTTATCGTTCTTTTTAATCCACTACATCCCAGTGTAGAATGATAGCAGTCCCCATAGGCCGTTACAAATAATGCCGATGGATTTTTCCCTTTCTTTATACACTTCTCACAGGCAGCATATTTTGATGAATGAAGAACTTCCTGTATTGCTGCACTGCCGGTAATTTTTAAACAGATATGTGAGCAGGAAGAATCTTTATGGTATACTACTCCATTTTCTGCAAAATGAACAATCTGATTATCCCCGGCTTCCTCATCTTCTCCCCAGAAGTTTGCAGATCCTAAAAATATCCTTCTTTTTCCCGTTGTTTT
>OBLF01002396.1_pt1 | contig 12918 bp, 10 predicted proteins | sample 1519231 | NCBI WGS metagenome assembly OBLF01 (sample SAMEA2602895, study PRJEB22501) | metagenome | reverse complement strand
ACCTCGCAGAAGGGGGTGGTGAGGTTGAACGCATGAGCGAAGTAGGTGTGCTCGCTCTCGTAGTGCATACCGGCCATCTTCATGGCGCCCTTGTGGAGGGGGCCAAAGACAAAGCCTTCAATCTTGCCGGCCTTGCAGAGGTCAATGGCGGTGTCCAGCTGCTTGAGGTCACCGGCGCCGCAGTAGGCGTTGGCCTCACCGTAGACCACCTGGCTGGGGTCCTGGTCCTTCAGGTCCAGAACGGGGTAGCCCTTGGACCAGTCGCACTGGCTCAGGTCGTCGATGACGTAGTGGGGCACGTCACCGCCCACCACCTTCAAACCGTGCTCAAACATCCGCAGATCGCCGATGATCACGGGACGGCAGTAGTCAGCGTAATAGTCCTTCACAGCCAGCATGGCCACCAGTTCCGGACCAACACCGGCGGAGTTGCCCAGCAGAACGCCGAGAATGGGCTTTTCACTCATAATAAATACCTCCAATAGCTTTACAGTTTTGCGGGACAGGGACATCCTGCAAATTGAATTTGCTAAGGTAATAAGCAAAATACGTGCCATTCTGACGAAGAAACAAATTTTTTGTAAACTTTAGAAAAATTCGGATTTTCGGTTTGAACGTTCTGCACAAGGAATAGGAGCGAATATTCTGCTTGAAACAGGAAAAAGCACCTTATCTATGAAACAATATGAAACAAAGAAACGCCAAAATGGAACGTAATGTTTCAGATATGTTTCGCGAATGAAAGAAGAATCGGATATCCGAAAAGCAGAAAAATTTCCCGGTCTCGCTAGGGGACCGGGAAATGGGATCAGGTCTGATGTTCTTTTTGCTGCTCCTGCCGCTTGGTCATGCGCCACAGCGTGGTGCGGCTGACGCCCAGCTCCTTGGCCAGGTCCTTTTTCCGGATGACCGGCGGCAGCACCACCGGCAGGGGCTCCGTCTGGACTGCCGCCTGTGCGGCGGGCTCTGATGAAAGCGCCCGAAAGACATGGAGGTCCATCAAAACGGCTTTGTCAATGGTCCGGGAGGGGCTCATCACCACGATGCGCTCACAGATGTTCCGCAGCTCCCGGACATTGCCGGGCCAGCTGTACTGCTTCAAAAGCTCCTGGGCCTCCAGGGTCAGCTCCGGCGGGGTGGTGCCCTGTTCGGCGGCAATGATCCGCATCTGGTGCTCGATGAGGGGCAGGATGTCCTCCGGCCGCTCCCGCAGGGGCGGAATGCGGATCTCCAGGGTGTTGAGCCGGTAGAGCAGGTCGCTGCGGAATTTGCCCTCTTGGATCTGCTGCTGGATATTGACGTTGGTTGCGGAGATGACCCGCACGTCAATGGGGATCACTGTGGTGCTGCCCACCCGGCGCACCTCCTTTTCCTGAAGGACCCGCAGCAGCTTGGCCTGCAGGGTCACAGGGATCTCGCCGATCTCGTCCAGGAAGATGGTGCCGTGATGGGCCTGCTCAAAGAGGCCCGACTTCCCCTCACGGGAGGCACCGGAAAAGGCGCCGGCCTCATAGCCGAAAAGCTCGCTTTCCAGCAGGTTTTCCGGCAGGGTGGCGCAGTTCACCGCCACAAAGGGCTGGTTGGCCCGGGCACTGGCGGCGTGGATACTGTGGGCGAAAAGCTCCTTGCCGGTGCCAGTCTCGCCGGTGAGCAGCACGTTGGAGTTGACCCGGCTGAATTTTTTCGCCATGTCTACCTTGCTGCACATCCGTTCACTGACGGCGATGATGTCACGGAAAGTGTACTTGGAGGTCAGGCCCCGCCGCACCAGGCCCTTCCGGATGTGCTGCTCCTCCTGTAGGATCCGGGAGGCGGAGGAGGTGGTGATCAGGGTGCCAATGGCGGAGGTCTCACCGCTGATGAGCCGGTATTTCACCATGTACCGCTGGCCGTTGATGCTCACCAGTTCCTCGTCCCCGTCCTTGCAGGGGATGGTGCGGCTGCCAATATAGGTCAGCTCCGGGCGGATGTCCCGGATGGGGGTGCCCCGCCACTCCGGCAGAAAGGCCAGGCCGTACAGCCGGTAGGCCTGGTCGTTGGCTTCCAGCAGCTTTCCAGCCTCGTCCAGAGCCAGAACGGCGTCCTCATTGCTGTTGAGGATGGTGCGGATGATGTGGCTTTTTGTCCGTTCCAGGTTCATACTGTGGGCCACCTTGATGGCTTCCAGAACGGCCTGGCGGATGGTTTCCATCCGCATGTGGATGTAGGTGCAGGGGATGTTCCGCTCCTTGCAGAGGTTGGACACCGTGCCGCCGCTGACGATGGCGTCTGCGCCGTTTTCCAGGCAGGCGTCCACCGCCTCTTTGGCACTTTCCTCGTCCTGCACGTCGTACAGCGAGACCTGGGCGCCGCTGAGGTCCTCCAGCTCCGGCAGCAGATCCTGGAGCCGGTCCCGGCCCAGACACAGGCCGATATGGCGGGGATGGTAGGTGTTCCGGCACTGGAATAGGGCCTCCACGATATCCATGCCGTCGAACACCAGCCGGGTGATGTGCTTTTCCGGGTAAAGCTTGCAGATCTTACCGTAGGTGATGCCACGGGCCACGATCACGTCGTAATTATCCAGCTGATATAAGATCTCCGGGGTGCCGAACCGGTGCACAACGTCGATGCTGATCTCATCATTTTCCCATTCCGCTGCCTGCTGCTGAACCGGCTTCAGCATGTCCGGCGATGGTACGAACACGATGATGCGAACCAACCTGATTCCTCCTTTGCCGGGCGGACGAAGGTCGTCCGCCAAGTCTGCGCTTATACCTATATAATAATGAACGGCAGGCTATAAATCAAGTATAATTGAGACTGCCGAGCAGCATAGAGAAAACCGGCGCAGTCCCAAAAGGACTGCGCCGGTCAGAGGATCGATGTGCATGGACTGGTTTACTTATGCAGCAGAGGAGAGAGAGGCTTGTAGACCAGGAAGCACAGGGCAACATCCAGCATACCTTTGAAGAAGGTGAAGGGCATATTGAAGGTGACCAGGCACTCCAGCAGGCCGTTGGCAGAGGGCCGGATAGCCTGATACATGCCGACGATGGCATCCAGCGGCAGCTTGTAGCACACCACGTAGGCGGGATACACCACATAGTAGTTCAGAGGCACGGACAGCAGGGACATCAGCACCGCGCCGATGACAGCGCCCAGCAGGGCGCCCTTCCGGGACTTGTTCCGCTGATAGACAAAGCCGGCGGAGAAGGCGAACACGCCGCCCATGATGAAGTTAAACACCTCGCCCACATAGGCGGAGGAGGTGCCGTGGAGCACCAGGAACAGCAGGTTTTTCAGCAGGGCAACCGCCACGCCGTACACAGGGCCCAGAGAGAAGGCGGCCAGCAGCTCCGGCAGGTCGGACACGTCCAGCTTTACAAAAGCGGGGATCAGGGCGGGGATGGGGAATTCAATGAACATCAGCAGGAAGGCCACGGCGGACAGCATGGCTGTCACCGTCAGCTTGTGGGTACGGCTCCGGCTGGCCGCTCGGGAGGCGGGGATGGCGCTTGCATTGGGTTCAGACATAAAAAAACACTCCTTTTTCCGTTTGAAAACACCCTGGATGCTTTGACTTCTCCAAGGTGAACAAACGAAAAAGGAGCGCACACCAAACGCGCGGCTTTCCCGCAATCATCTTCTTCCATCCAGACTGTAACTGTTGGTCCCGGAGTTTCACCGGGTCAGCGGATGCATAAGCAACCGGTCGCGGACTTTACCGCCAGTGGGGAATTGCACCCCGCCCTGAAGACAAAGATTCAGTTGTTTTCTAGAGTCAGTATACGACAGAAAAATGAAAAATGCAATCCCTAATTTTTTTAACTTTACAAGCGAGAACAAATGTTCTATAATGGCGGTATGATAATGGAGGAGGTGGGGAGATGCCGGCCAGACAGGAATCCTGCTGCTTTACGGGGCACCGCCCTGCGAAACTGCCCTGGGGCTATCATGAGGAGGATCCCCGCTGCGTGAAGCTGAAGGAGCGGATCGCCGACGCGGTGCTGCTGACCTACCAGGAGGGGTACCGGCATTTTCTCTGCGGCATGGCCCAGGGCTGTGACCTCTATTTCTGCGAAGCGGTGCTGGCTCTGCGGGAACAGTATCCGGAAGTCACGGTGGAAGCAGCTATCCCCTGTCCCACCCAGGCGGACGCCTGGCCGGAGGCGGAGCGGCGGCGCTACCGTCGCCTGGTGGAGCAGTGCGACATGGAGACCATGGTGTCGGACGCCTATTCGCCTGCCTGTATGCAGCGGCGGGACCGCTATATGGTGGATCATTCCATGCTGCTCATCGCCGCCTTTGACGGCACCGCAGGGGGGACCCGCTACACGGTGGAGTACGCCCTGCGGCGGGGAATTGAGATTTTTGACGTGTCGATCCCTGTGGAATAGCTGTCAACTAAAAATGCTTTACCGCATGAATTCCAGAAGGGAAGGCAGCTCAGAAAGGGTGTGAATGGTGTAATCCGGCCGGATGTCCGCCCGGGGCTCCCTGCCCTGGGGATTGAACCAGACGGTGCGGAGCCCGGCGTCCCGCCCGCCCCGGATGTCGGAGGTCAGGCTGTCCCCCACCATGACGGCCTCCTCTGTCCGGAAGCCGGGGATGGCAGCAAAGCAGGCGTCGAAGAATGCCTTGGAGGGCTTGTCGGCGCCGAGCTCTTCGGAGATGAAGATGCCCTTGAAATAGGGCCGGATTCCGGAATCGTCCAGCCGGGGGTGCTGCACGGCGGCGGCCCCGTTGGAGGCGAGATACAGGTCATACCGGGGGGACAGGTCCTTCAAAAGCTGTTTTGCTCCGGGGATGAAATCGTGCTGGCGGGACAGCAGGTGCTCGTACCGGTCGTTGACCGCTGCGCCGCTGTGGGGGATGTTCAGTTCCCGGAACAGCTGCTGGAACCGCTGGACCAGCACCTCCTCCCGGGTGAGACGGCCTTCCTCCAGCAGTTCCCAGTGGGCGATGTTGATGAGGTGATAGCGGTCCAGAACGGTCTCCGTGGGTTCGATGCCCGCCTCCCGGAGGGCCTGGGCCAGAGCCTTGGCCTCCCCGGCGGTGAAATTCAGAATGGTGTCGTCCAGGTCCAGAAAAATATGTTTCAGCATGGCGCGCTCCTTTTGAAAGATGATTTCCTGAGAACAGCTTACCTGATTCCGGCAATTTTTGCAAGTTTTTTCCCAATGTTGCGTTTGGTTGCGGCCTTGAAACGGCGGCGCGGTGGACTTGCCCGGTGATTTTTGCTACAATACAGGCAGAAACACAAGGAGGAATGGCCTATGACCTTATCGGAAAAGCTGGTCCGCCTGCGGAAGCGGGAGGGCATCAGCCAGGAGGAGTTGGCTTCTTATTTAGAAGTTTCCCGGCAGGCGGTGTCCCGCTGGGAGCAGGGCACGGCCCTGCCGGACGCCGGAAATTTGTGGAAGCTGCGGCAACGGTTCGGCGTCAGCGTGGACTGGCTGCTGGAGGATGCCAAGGGTTGGGAGGCGCTGTCTGACAGACCGGCAGTGCCGGAAGTATCCGAAGAAGCGGTTCCCAAGGTGCGGAAAAGTGTCCTGCCCTGGGCTATTCCGTTGGGGATCTCTGGCCTGGGACTGCTGCTTCTGGGAATTTTTGCGTCAGTTTTTCCGGCGGAATATGTGATCGGCGCGGCGATGGAAGTTGGGAAAGAAGCTAGGCCAGCAGAGGTATATACAGGCCTGGCGGGCTTTTTGAAATGCAACCACCTGGAATGGCTGTTCCGGCTGTGCCTGGTCATTGGCATCGGTTCCCTGGCGGCGGGGCTGTGGCAGACCTCCGTGCTGAAGCGCATCGAGGACGCCGTGGACCGCAAGCTGGACAGCCTGGGGGAGCAGAACAAGAACGCTTCCACGTAATCGTTGACTTCCCCGGAATTTCCCTGCATAATAGAAGCAGAATGAATACGGAAGGGTTGGAAGAATATGCTGTACATTATGCGGCACGGGAAAACCGCCTGGAACGCGGTCCACAAATTGCAGGGAAAAACAGACGTCCCCCTGAATGAAGAAGGGCGGCAGATGGTGGAGGAGGCCGGGAAGCGGTACCGTGACACCCATTTTGACGTGTGCTACTGCTCACCGCTGATCCGGGCCCGGGAGACGGCGGAGGCAGTCCTGCGGGGCCGGGATGTTCCCATCATCACCGACGCCCGGCTGGAGGAAATGAGCTTCGGCGTCTGCGAGGGCTCCATGGACTTCATGGTGAACCCGGAAAATCCCATCCATGACCTGTTCTGCACGCCGGAGAAGTATGTGACGCCCCCGGAGGGCGGCGAAAGCTTGCAGGCATTGTACGCCAGGACCGGCGAATTCCTGCGGGAGGTTGTGGAGCCGGAGCTGCGGCAGGGGAAGGATGTCCTGATCGTAGGCCATGGCGCTATGAATGCCAGCATCGTCTGCCAGGTCCGGCGGATGCCGTTGAAGGATTTTTGGAGCGCCAAAATGAAGAACGCGGAACTGGTGCGACTGATCTGAACGCCATTTCCGGATGAAACAGCGGCGATACACAGGAGTGTCGCAGAACCGCATAAAACCGAAGAAAAGCCCGCCGCATGATCTCATGCGGCGGGCTTTTTCCTGGATTCAGCGGTTTGAATCAGCCGGATCGGCGGGCGTTTTATGTAATGTTGTTTTACTTGTCAACCATTGAAATATATGGATTTCCGGAAATGCAGCTTTGAATTTACAGCAGATAGGCGTAATCCTTCAAAACCGTCAGGATGAAGGTCTCCACATCGGCAGGCAGATCGTTCCGGCTGTCCAGATCGGCCTCGAACACTTTGCCGTCCAGCCGCACCAACACCTTCCGGTCAGCCAGAGGCAGGAAACCCTGGTTCTCCGGGCTCTCGTCAAAGCCCTCCCGGGTCAGGAACAGGGTGAACTTGTTCCGGTAGGGGGCGGAGTCGTAGGGGCAGAACACGGCGCAGTTGCCGCACTCGTTGCACATCCGGTCCACATGGAGAATCTCATGCCGCCCGTCCGGCAGGGTGATGACCACGTTGGCCCGGTTGGGGCACACGTCGGCGCAGACCTGGCAGACGGTATTGCAGTGGAGACAGCGGTCCCCCTCACACCCGGCCTTGGGCGGGCAGAGGATGCCCTTCCGGGCGATGGCCTCGGCCCGGGCGGCGTGGGCGTCATCGGGAATGTTGACGGTGGGAACGCTGCCGATGACGGCGTTGGCGAAATACCGGGCGTCGGCAATGCCCTCCACCACGGTGGCAGGGCCCCGCATGGCGTCACCGCCCACAAAGACGTTTTTCAGGTTGGTGTGGAAGTCGGGGATGCCTTTGGCGTTGACCGCAATGCCGTTGGCGGTGAACAGCGCACCGTCCACCTGCTCACCAACTGCGGCGATGACGGTGTCGCAGTCGATCTCCACAAATTCCCCGGTGGGGACAGGACTGCGGCGGCCCTTTTCATCGGGATCGCCCAGCTTCATTTTCTCGCATTTCAGCTTGCCGCCAGATTGTTCCACGGGTGCCACCAGCTCCAGGAACCGCACGCCGTCGGCCATGGCCAGCTCCAGTTCCTCGGCGTCGGCGGGCATATACTTCTTGGTCCGGCGGTATACCAGGGTGGAGGTCAGGGCTCCGGCCCGGAGAGCCGCCCGGGCGGCATCCATGGCGGTGTTGCCGCCGCCCACCACGGCCACATGGCCCAGGGGGACGTCCTTTCCGGCCTTCAGGTCCCGCAGCCACTGGATCACCGGCACCACGTTGCCGGGGATGTCCAGCTTGCCGGCCTTTCCGGCGCCCACGGCGAAGAAAATGTGGGTGTAGCCCATGGCTTCCAACTCCGAAACGGAGGGGGCGGGTGTGTTCAGCTTTACCTCGGCGCCGAAGAACTGCATGAGAGCGATATCCCTTTCCATGGCCTCCTCGCTGATGCGGAAGCCGGGGATCACCAGCCGGGGCACGCCGCCCAGCTTGTGGCTCTTTTCAAAGATAGTGACAGGGATACCGGCTCGGCCCAGGAAGTAGGCTGCGGCGATGCCGGTGGGGCCGCCGCCGATGATGGCGGCCTTCCGGCCGTCGGTGACAGGCTCCGGCTTTTTCAGGGAGGCCATCAGTCCCTCGTAGCCCTTTTCCGCCGCGATCAGCTTGGTGGCGCGGATCTGAACGGGATCGTCGTAGTAGTTCCGTGTGCACTTGGTCTGGCAGCGGTGGGCACAGATGGTGCCGGTGGTGAAGGGCAGGGCGTTTTTCTCCGTGATGAGGGCCAGGGCCTCGGTGTATTCGCCCTTACGGCACAGCTCGATATACTCCGGAATGTCCTGCCGGATGGGGCAGCCGCCCTCGCAGGGGGCGGTGAAGCAGTCCATCAGGGGGACCTTTTCCAGCAGCTTCCGCCGGGGCAGGGGCTTGATGTCCTTCAAATGGTACTTGTCCCGCCGGGCAGAAAGGGCCAGGGCGTCAATGCCCAGCACGTCCACGCCGGAGAAGGGCTGGAAGTCCAGCTTGTCCAGAATCTCACCGATCTGGGTGAAGCGCTGGTAGCCGCCGGGCTTCAGCTCCGTGGTGGCCATGGTGATGGGCCAGATGCCGCAGGCAAACAGCTTGTCGATGTTGAAGGCGTCGGCGCCGCCGGCGTAGGAAAGCCGCAGCTTGCCGCCGAATTCCCGGCTCAGCCGGGCGGCCATGGTGGTGGTCAGAGGGAAGAGGCTCTTGCCCGCCATGTACATCTCCTCGCTGGGCAGCTCTCCAGCCTTCACGTCCACCGGGAAGGTGTTGGAAAGCTTCAGGCCGAATTCCAGACCCCGGTCCGTGGCCAGCTTTTCCAGCCGGTGGAACATGGGGACGGCATCCTTGTATTGCAGGTCCTCCTTGAAATGGTGGTCATCGAAGGCGATATAGTCGTAGCCCATCTCGTCCAGAATGGAGCGGGCGGTCTCGTAGCCCAGCAGAGTGGGGTTGCACTTGACGAAGGTATGGAGATCCTTTTCCGTGATGAGGTAGGTGGCGATCCGCTCGATCTCCTCCGGCGGGCAGCCGTGGAGGGTGGAGAGGGTCACGGAGCGGGAGACCTTGGGGGAGATGGCGTCGATATACGCGCCCTCCTCCGGGAACAGCTCGTGGAGTACGGCGATGCACTCCTGGAAAATAGGCGTTTCGGCGGCGTTCATCATGCCGTTCAGGAAGGTGTCCACCTTCTGGCCCTGGATGCCCTCCAGATCGTAGCCCACGGACATGTTGAACACAAAGCCGTTGGGATCGCCCAGGTCGTACAGCTTGGCCAGCATTTTGCAGGCGCACCAGGCTTTCACGTATTCCTCAAAGGCCTGGGGGACCGTCAGCTCTGTGCTCCACTCACAATTGTAGCACTCGTCCTCCGCCAGAATGCACGGGCGGTTGATGCAGGCGGCCAGCTCCGCGCCGTCCATTTTCTGAACGGTTTTCAGCTCGAAGAACCGGGCGCCGCCGAAATAGCCAGCGACGATGTTCTGGGCCAGCTGGGTGTTGGGGCCGGCAGCGGGGCCGAAGGGTGTTTCAATGGTCTCCCCGAAAATGGGCAGGGTCTTGCCGCTGGGATGGAAGGGGCGGTGAACGCCGAATACAGAACCTTCCCGGGCGTATTCCGTGGTGAGCCACGTCATCAGCTGCCGGAAGGGGATGGGGGTCATTAACTCAGACATATTCACACCTCATTATTATATCAAGTTTGTTCAGTATTCTCTGTGGTTCAGGTCGCCCCAAAGCTTTTTGGCGGCTTCCAGAATGTGGGCGTTTTCCGCTTCTTCATCGATGCCGACCAGCTCCCGGTCGCGCATCAGCACCTCGCCGGCGGCGATGGTGGTCTGGCACTGGCGGCCCGTCATGCCGAAGATCATGTGGCCGTCAATATTCTCGTCGGAGAAGGGGGTGAAGGGCTTGTAGTCCATCACGATGATGTCCGCCGCGGCCCCAGCCTTCAATACGCCCAGCTGATCCGGGAAATATTTGGCGCCGATTTTGGCGTTGTTCTTAAAGAGCATGTCTGTGACCTCGCACCAGCCTACGTTGGGCAGGCAGTTCTGGCTCCGCTGGGAGCAGAGGGCCACTTTCAGGGATTCCAGCATGTCGTTGGTGTAGGCGTCGGTGCCCATGCCCAGCAGAATGCCCCGCTTGTAGAGCTGAAGCACCGGGCAGATGCCGATGGCGTTGCCCATGTTGCTCTCCGGGTTGTTCACCACCATGGTGCCGGTCTCGGCAATGATCTCCATTTCGGCGGTGTTCACGTGGATGCAGTGGCCCAGAATGGTCTTGGGTCCCAGAATACCGTGGTCCTGCAGACGCTGGACCGGGCGGCGGCCATAATTTTGCAGGGAATCGTAAACATCGTTCATGCCCTCGGACACATGGATATGGTAGCCGGTACGGCCGTTGTTGGCCGCCACCATGCGGTCAAAGGTCTTGTCGGAAATGGTGAAGAGAGCGTGGCCGCCGAACATGGCCGCCAGCATGGGGTCCTTCCGCTGTTCGCACTCCGTGATGAAGTCGGCGTTCTCCTGGATGGCCTGGAGGCATTTTTCCTCGCCGTCCCGGTCGCTGACCTCGTAGCACAGGCAGGAACGGAGCCCCAGACGCTTGCTCTCCTCCGCGATGGTGTGGAGGGTGCCGGGAATTTCGCCGTAGCTGGCGTGATGGTCGAAAATGGTGGTGACGCCCTGCTTGATAGAGTCCATATACAAAGCCGTGGCACTGGCGCGGGTGCCCTCCATCATCAGATGGCGGTCAATGGCCCACCAGGTGCCGTCCAGCACCTCATAAAAGTTGGTGGGGTTGTTGCCCGCGATGGACAGGCCACGGGCCAGGGCGGAGTAGATATGGGTGTGGGCGTTGATGAAGGCCGGCATGATGACGCCGCCCTTGGCGTCGATAATCTCGGCCTGGGGATATTTGGCTTTCAGCGCGGCTTCCTCGCCCACCTCCACGATCTTCGTGCCCTCGTAGGCCACGGTGCCATGCTCGTAGTAGCCCCGGCCCTCCGGGTCCCGGGTGATGAGCCGTCCGTTGGTAACAAGTGTCATGATACGTCCCCCTTTACAGATGATAAAAGAAAAGGCGTTCCGGCCCTCCGGAACACCTGCCGCGCAAAGGAGACAGGTGCCAGCCCGTGCGCAAGGCACTCCGTTGCAGCTGTCGTTCTTTGCAGTGTTTTCTTGTATCTCTATTTTAAGGGACGGCGGCCAAAAATGCAAGAAAAATCTGCATCCGGCGGGACGGCAGCCGAAAATTTTTCCGCAGGTGGCAAAAGCTGCGGAAAGTTGGCTGATTTCCGGGCGGGAGACCCAAGAAGGGATACACCGTCGGCTGAGCCTTCCTCAAAACAGCCTCGCTGTATCTGCCGCTGGCAGCGTTCTGGCAGCTTGAACACCGCCACGGCATGACGATTCCTGGCCCTAACGGGCCGCCAATCGTGCCGTTTCCTCGAAAGCGGCTCGCTTTATCCGCCGCCGGCGGCGCTTCGCCGCTTGAACACCGTCATGGCATGACGATTCCCGGCCCTAATGGGCCGCCAATCGTGCCGTTTCCTCGAAAGCGGCTCGCTTTATCCGCCGCCGGCGGCGCTTCGCCGCTTTCCCTGCGCTATTGAAATCAATAGTTTTCAGAACTTTTAAAGTTCTGAAAACTTGTTCAGCGGGGAGAAAAGATCTTTTTGATACGCTGAAAGCGGGAGCATTTGCTCCCGCTTTCGCTATTTTGGAAAGAACAGATTTACTTGGTGCCGAAAATGCGGTCGCCGGCGTCGCCCAGGCCGGGAACGATGTAACCCTTTTCATTGAGGCACTTGTCCAGGGCACCGGCATAGATGTCCACGTCGGGATACAGCTCCTGAATGTGCTTGATGCCCTCGGGAGCAGCCACCAGGACCATGAGCTTGATGTGCTTGCAGCCCCGCTTTTTCATCTCACCGATGGCCTCCGCGGCGGAGCCGCCGGTAGCCAGCATGGGGTCCACGATCAGAACGTCCCGCTCGGACACATCCTTGGGCATCTTGCAGAAGTAGGGATGGGGTTCCAGGGTCTCCTCGTCCCGGTACATGCCGATGTGGCCCACACGGGCGGCGGGAACCATCCGCAGCACGCCGTCCACCAGGCCCAGACCGGCCCGGAGAATGGGGACCACCACGAACTTGCGGCCTGCCAGGGTGGGGGCCTCCATCTCGCAGATGGGGGTCTCAATGTGTTTGGTGGTCATGGGCAGATCCCGGGTGGCCTCATAGGTGATGAGCATGCCGATCTCACTGACCAGCTCCCGGAAGTCCTTGACGCTGGTGTTCTTGTCCCGCATGATGGTCAGCTTGTGGGCTACCAGGGGATGATCCATAATGACTACTTTACCCATAATTCTGTTCTCCTCTTATATCAAAAATTGAAAGCGTTATTTGATGGGGGCCGGTTTCTTTTTCAGGGGGTCTGCCTGGGGCGGGCGGAGGTAGAAGGCCTCCAGCGCCTGGGCGGATACCAGCTTGCCCTGGGCGGCCAGTTCTTCCGCCTCCAAAGCCACGGACATGGCATTTTCCATGATGAGGTGGGGCGGGGCCAGGCGGCAGGGAAGACCCTGCTCCGTGAAATAGGCGTGAGCCAGATGAGCGCCGTCGCCCACCAGGGTGATAGGCCGGGGGTCGTTCCGGACCTCATCCGCCAGATTGGCCAGAGAGATGGCCCGGTCCGGCGTCAGCCGGGTGAGGACACCGCTTTCTGCGGCGAAGTTGGCGTTATAGACCTGATTGCGGCGGGGGGCCCCGGGGGCGGCCCCCCAACCCCCCCCCAAAGCCACCCTCCCGGCCCCCGCCGCCCGGGGGGGGGCCCCCACAGCCGGGGGGTGTCCCCGGAAAAAAACACCCCCTGCCGGGGGGCCGCCCCCGCGGGGAGGCGGCTACGAAGTCCGGGGGCTGCCCCCCCCACACTGGCGCCCATATATCTAACCTCAATGTC
>OBLF01002391.1_pt1 | contig 12939 bp, 12 predicted proteins | sample 1519231 | NCBI WGS metagenome assembly OBLF01 (sample SAMEA2602895, study PRJEB22501) | metagenome | reverse complement strand
CAGAAGAAGCAGCAAAAGATGGATGTAAAATACTATTAGATGGACAATACGGAAACCTGACTATTTCTTACGGTGAATATTATACTAAACTTATGACGCTAATAAGAAAAAGAGATATATTAGGAATAATAAAAGAAAACAAAGGTATAAAAAATAGATATGGAGTAAGTACCAAAAGGTGTATTAAAGATATATTAAAATTATCAACTCCATATAAGATAAGAAAATATTTATTTTATAAAAAATGTAAGGATTTTAATCCATACGAGATGTCATTACTGAATGGTAATTTAATGTCAAAATGGAATGTAAATAAAATATTAGAAAAAAATAATTTATTTATATTTCCACAAAAGTATTTTGACTGGGATGAAGAAAGAAAGATGATAATTAATCCTATTACATTATCCCATGTTTCTGAGTATGAAACTAAAGTCAGTTTAAAAACTGGATTATTAAAAAGAGATCCAACAAGGGACATACGATTAATAGAGTTAATATTATCATATCCTATAGATCAATTTGTACGAGATGGTCAGCAAAGATATTTAATAAAAAGAGCTATGAAAGGATTAATTCCTGATGAGTTTATAGAAGGAAAGATTTCAAGGGGAATACAAGCAGCTGATTGGATTGAAAGATTAAGAGATAAGTGGGATGTTGTTTATCAGGATATGTTAAAAATGAACGGTAATAAAACAATAGAATACTTTTGTGATAATAATAAAATAAATTATTATCTAGATAAATATAAATCACTTCCAGTTGAATACACTGATGAAATAAAGTATGAAATTAGATCATTTATAAGCATATATATATTTTATAAATTTATAAGTGATTTTAATAATATTATTTAATATCTTAAAGAATACTTTCTTGAAGGGAGGTGAAAACATGAAATTAGAATGGAATGATCCAAGTTTTAAGGATTTATCTGTAGTTAACACAGAGGCAGCAAACAAAACAAATCCAATACATGATGGGACTATATATCATACAAACTATGGAGATTTTGAAGGTCATAAATCTTAGGGATGAAATAATTGAAAAAGAAAGAGTATCACAAAGAAAAATATTTTGTGATACTCTTTCTTTTTCATTTAAGGAAGATATAAAAAAGCATAGTTATCGATAAAAAATAATGAAACCAAAGTATATAGGAAAGATCATATACTTTGGTTTCATTAAATATATCAGTCATAAATAAAATCATGCATCTTAGTTATAGTGGCATCTTCATCAAAAACATAATAATAAATTCCATTGATAGATTTTCCTTCAGCATCTTCATCCTTTGGAAATCTTTCTTCTATTATGTTAAAGTTATCAAATGAAGTTAAATCTAAACACAAAGAGAGAATTTCAGATGAACTCAGATTTGTATCAACTAAAGGAAGAAGTGAATCTAGAGCATCTGGATATTTTAATATTGGAAGTTCTTTTAGTTTTTTAAATACTTCATCTAGAACTATTCTTTGTCTATGACTTCGTTCAAAATCTCCTCCATCAGTATATCTTATTCTTGCATAAGCAAGAGCTTGAGTACCATCAACAGTTTGAGGACCTGTTTGTGTAATATCAGAAGATGATGTATTGTTATGAGCATTTAAGTCATTTATATAATTATTTATATATTTTAATTCATCTTCTTTAATATCGATAGTTATTCCTCCAATTTTATCTATGATTTTAGGAAAAGATGCGAAATTAACAGAGATAAACTGACTAATATTTAGGTTGAAGTTTAGATTCAAAGTTTCTAAAGTCAGCTCTGGTCCGCCAAAAGCATATGCATGATTGATTTTATCTTTTTTATTTTTTGATGGAATAGTTACATAAGAATCCCTTATTATTGAAGATAGTTTTATTTTATTATGTTCGGTATCTATTGTAGCTATTAAAATACAGTCAGAACGTCCTACATTATCATCTCCAGAATCAATTCCCAATAAGGCTATATTTTTTATGTACTTATTCTGCATTCTGCCTTGTGGTTGAACAGGATCAGAATTATCAACTTGAGAATTCATATATTTAGGTATAACCTTTTCTTTGTTGATATTCACTGTATTAAATTTATTCATGTAATTACCAAAAGCTGACAGAGTAAATATAAGGAAGAATATTGATAATATTGATATAATAATACTAATTTTTTTTACATTTGGTATATTTTTTTTACTCATAATTATTACATCCTTAATATAGTTTACATATAAAGTATATTCAAAATATAATTTTATATGTATCATAAAAAGGTATAATTAATTTATATTATGTAAATAGTTATATTACATAAATATGTGAATATAAATATATTGTAAAGTAATTAAAAATCGCAGATAATTTATTACGTAGATTTGAGAAAGCAGAGGTGTTTTCGATGAGTATATTAATAATATATTTAATATTAGTCATTGTTATATTATGGTTTTTCCACGGTGCTCATAAAAAGTGGTAGTATAATCATACTGTTTATTGTTAGTTAGTAATAAGTAGGAATACATAAAAATTATTTGGCATATATATTATTGTAAAAATGTTTATTTGGCATTTTAATAATATTATATGGAGGAAATTTTAATGGTTGAAAGAGCAGTTTTAAAGCGTAATTCAAAAGATCAATTACGTGGAAAATGGGGTCTCGCAATAGCTGCATTTATTATTAGCGCAATAATTCCGAGCATCATTAGTATTATAGGCTCTGTAACTGAGTCAGATGCAATAACGACAATTGGTATGATTATTGCTGTTATAGTAGCAGGTCCTATAAGTTATGGGTTGTGTACATTTATATTAAATATTACAAGAGGAAAAGATGCATCAATTTATGATATTTTTGCAGGATTTAATGGGAAAATTTTTGTTAAAGCACTTATTATAATGATCTTAACAACAATAGCTGTTGGAATTGGCTATATTATATTAATTGTTCCAGGTATAATTTTAAGTATTATGTTTGCACAAAGTTATTTTATTTTAGCTGATAATAATGACTTATCAGCTATTGATTGTATTAAAGCAAGCTGTGAAATGATGAAAGGAAATAAAATGTATTTCTTTATTTTGATGCTAAGCTTTATAGGATGGTTTATCCTTGGAGAAATAACCTGTGGAATTGGACTATTATGGGTTATGCCTTATTATAATATAACACTAGGAAATTTTTATGATGAATTAAGTAATAAAGTATCATAAGTATACTTAATAATGGGTATTATAAATTAAAAAATTAAATAAAGAGATTTCAGATAGGGAAACTTATTTGAAATCTCTTATTTTCTTATGGAATAATATAAAAATTAATGAAAAAAATAAATAAAGATGTAAAATATTTAATAAATTATAAAGATATTATAAAAAGATATAGCCAAAATTTTATATTGGAATTATAATGAAATAGTATACTATTAGTTAAATAGTAAATTCGAGGGGGGCAAAACATGAAAAAGATAAAAATAGCACTACTAGGATTGGGGAATGTTGGTCGTGGTGTTTGGATGATTTTAAATTCTAATAAAGAAGAAGTAATGAAGCGATGCGGCTATGAAGTCGAAGTAGCAAAAATCCTTGTAAGAGATAAGAATAAGCCAAGACCTGTACAGGTTCCAGATGAAATTGTTACAACTGATTTTAATGAAATTTTAAATGATGATGACATTAAAATTGTAGTTGAAGTTATGGGAGGAATGGAGCCAGCAAGAGATTATATGCTTAAATGTATGGATAATAAAAAACATATTGTTACTGCAAACAAAATGCTTCTTGCTACAGGTGGAGATGAACTATTCCAAAAAGCTGATGAAAAGGGAATAATGTTTCAATATGAAGCAAGTGTTGCAGGTGGAATCCCTATAATCAAAGGAATAGATGAAAGTCTTACAGCAAATAAAATTGAAACTTTATATGGTATTGTAAATGGTACTACAAATTATATTTTAAGTAAAATGGAATTAGAAGGTGCTGCTTTTGATGAAGTATTAAAAGAAGCTCAAGAAAAAGGATATGCTGAGGCAGATCCAACTTCTGATATAGAAAGTTATGATGCTCAATATAAGCTTGCTATTCTTGCAGCATTAGCATTTGGTACTAAAATTGATGTGGCAAATGTTTATAGAGAGGGAATAACAAAAATAACTGCAGTAGATATGAAATATGCTAGTGAATTTAAGATGGCTATAAAGCTTCTTGCAATAGCAAAGGAAGTTGATGGTAAAGTAGAACTTAGAGTTCATCCAACAATGATTCCTAAAAAACATCCTCTTGCTAATGTTTATGATTCTTACAATGCAGTATTTATCAAAGGAAATGCAGTTGGTGATTTAATGTTTTATGGAAGAGGAGCAGGAGATCTTCCAACAGGAAGTGCTGTAGTTAGTGATATTGTATCAATAGTAAGAAGTAATGTTAACAGCGAAAATGAAAATCCAGTAGTTAAGAATAATTTATGGAAGAGAGAAATCAAAGCCATGAATGAAGTAAGAAGTAAGTATTATGTAAGAGCTACTGTAGTTGATAAGCCGGGTGTTCTTAGTGAAATAACAACAATTCTTAGTAATAATAATGTGAGTTTACGTTCTGTAATTCAAAAGGGTGATGAAGAAGAAGGTGTAGTTACTATAGTTTTAATTACTCACAAAACATTTGAAGGACAATTAATGTCATCAGTTGATGAGATAAAAAAACTTAGTGGAGTTAACAATATTAATAACATTATTAGAATAGAAGATTTTAAAGAAAAATAGAAGAAATTATAATATAGTATAGCCGACAATCTAATGAGTTGAAGATGATTGTCGGCTATAAAATTTTAATTAAGATTGGTAAGGTGTATTTATGAAATATTTTTTCTTTGATATTGATGGTACATTAAAACCATATGGTCAGAAGATACCACAATCAGCTAAAGAGACAATAAATAGATTACAGAAAGAAGGACACAAGATTTTTCTTGCAACAGGAAGACGAAAAAATGAAATTGGGAAAATAATGTCTAATATGAGTATTGATAATGCTGTTTGCTCAGGAGGTGCAACAATTATTATTGATAATAAGGTTGAAAAGGAAGAATTTTTTTCAAAGTATGAACTTAGAAATATATTATATGAATGTAAAAAATACAATGTAATAATGGTAAGTGTAGGTGAAGGAAGATGTTATACATCTTATAATGGATTAAGGCTAAAACCATACATTTTATTGATGAAGTTGTATTCTAGAAGTAAAAGATTTAGGATTGGATCTGTGGAAGGGGGATGTGGAGCTAATTATACTGATATAAAAACTCTAAGTGAGGAAGAATTCTTAAATCAGCCTACTCAGAAAATCATCTTTTTTAACAGCAGACATATTGGAAAAATAGATTATTTAAATAACTATACAATTTACAATGAACGGATATGGAGAACAATAGAATTTGACTTTAAAGAAAAGGGAATAGAATATATCATAAAAAAATATAATGTGGATATAAATGATATTGTTGTATTTGGTGATGGAATTAATGATATTGGTATGTTTAATTATGTTAAAAATTCAATTGCTATGGGGAATTCATGTCAAGAAATAAAGGATATAGCATCTTTTATAACTAAAAAATCAAACGAAGATGGTATAGAGTATGCATGTAAGTATTTTGGATGGATTTGATTAAATTAAAGTAAATTTAACATATGAAGGAATGTTGTAGTTAGATATGAGATTAAGCACTTATTTTTGAATAAGTGTTTTTGTTATTTTGACCATAAATACGTTTAAACTAGGTATATTAAAGGTTTGCTTATAATTTTAACGCTATATTAACATGAATGTAAACTAGTGTTAACTATGAAACTATATAGTAAAGTATATAAATAGTTTACATATATTGTGAAAGTAAGTGTGTTTTGGTAAAAGATTAACAAAAATAAAACATAATAAAGGGGAACTACAGCTTATGATGTTGAATAAAAGTAAATTTAAGCTTGGATTTAACTTGAAAAAATCTATAAAAAACTTAGGGGAACTCACGAAAAGATTACAAAGATTTAATAAAACTGAGGGAAATTCAAAATCAAAAATCAAGTTCTATGGAAAGATTAAAGATTATAACTTAAAAAAGAAATTAACTTTAGGTTTTGGAAGCATTATGATTGTAAACATCGTGTTTATGATTTTTCTTTTAGTGAGCATGGGAGTTATGTCACAAAAGATAAATAGGCTTTATAATGGTCCTTTTGTAACTAATAATAGTGTTTGGGATACACGTATATCATTATTAAATATAGATAGATACATGTATCGTTCCATGCTTGAAAGTGATCAGAATAGAATAGGAAAATTTATAAAACTTGCTGATGAGGAGGAAAATGTTCTTCAAGAAAAAGTAACTAAATTAAAGAATTCAGATAATGTTGATGGACAATTATTAAATGATTTTCAAATAAACTTAGATGAAGCTCTTAAGGATAGGAAAAAAATAAGTGATTCTTTATTGAGTGGTGATAAGTATGCAGCAAGAATAATTATGGACAGTGGATATAAATCTAAAATAGAAAATTGTGAAGAATTTATTTCTGAGATGTACAATCTATCACATAAAGATGCAGAGAAGTTTATAAAAGTATCAAACATAAGCAGAAATATTGCAATTGTAGTTGCTTTATGTGGAGTTATATTCATAATGTTTATATGTTTTAAAATAACAAAGTATATTACATCTAAAATTTTAGAAGGAATAAGTCATGTTACAGATGTTTCTAATAATCTTGCAAATGGTGTTTTAAAAACAAGTGAAGACTATGATTCAAATGATGAAATGGGAATGATGAGTAGAAATTTAAATGGGACAATATCTATATTAGATAGTTATATAGGAGATATATCAAATGTATTAAAAGAATTATCAGAAGGTAATTTAAATACTAAGGTAAAAATAAAATATAGTGGTGATTTTTTAGAAATTGAAAATTCTCTTAAGAATATAATAACTTCACTTAGCTCTGTCTTCTTAAGTATCAATAATGCATCATGTATAGTATCTAGAGGTGCGAAAGAAATATCTGTGACAGGAGAACTTTTATCAGAGGGATCAGATCATCAAGCTAAGTCCATAGAAGAAGTTGTTGAAAGTATTATTGATATATCTGATAAGATAAAGGACAATACAAAAAATTCAATTGAGGTAGATAAGTTATTCGATAATACAACTAAAATGATAAATGATGAAAATGATAGAATGAATCTTCTACTACAATCAATGGATAAAATAAATAAGTCATCAGAAAAAATAAATGAAATAATCGATACAATAAAAAGTATAGCAGATGATACAAATTTATTGGCATTAAATGCAGCAATTGAAGCAGCACGTGCTGGAGAATATGGAAGAGGTTTTTCAGTTGTTGCAGACGAAGTCTCAAAGCTTGCAAAACAATCTCAAGATGCTGTGAAGAGTACTACAAGGATAATTAATGATTCAATAAATTCAATACTAGAAGGAACTGGAATTGTAAAAGAGATATCAGAAGATTTAAATGTTATTTCAGAAGATGTAAATAATGTCTCTAATCTTGTAAAAAAAATTACTATGTCATCTGAAGAACAGCTATTTCATATAAATTCAATAACAGGAAAAATTGATGATATATCATGTGTTATCGAATCTAATCTTGAAATTGTTGAAAAGACAAAATTATCGGCAAATGAACTTGCAAGGGAATCAGGAATTCTTGATGAGGAAATAAGAAGATTTAATTTTAGTATGGAAATGTAATTAATTAGCATTTTGATATAATAATGAAAAAGGTGACAATTCGACAGGTGACTGTCACATGTCGTATAATAAAGAATAAAATTACATATTATATATTTTTAAGGAGAATGATCAAAGTGAATATATTAAATATAGCACATAGAGGATATAGTGGAAAATTCGATGAAAATACAATGATAGCATTTAAAAAAGCAATAGAATATGGGGCAGATGGAATTGAAACTGATATACAGTTATCAAAAGATGGAGTACCTGTAATAATTCATGATGAAACTTTAGATAGAACAACTAATGGACAAGGTTTTGTTAAAGATTTTACATTTGATGAATTAAAAGTTTTTAGAACTAAGAGTGTAGGACAGGTAAAAGAATTAAAGAAGGATGTAGAATCTAATTATACATTAGAAGAAATTGAGCATTTTAATAATAATAATGATGGAGAGGAAATTCCAGCACTTGAAGAATTATTAAAACTTGTAGCAGAATCAGATCTAAAACTTCTCAATTTAGAACTCAAAAACAGTATAGTTGAATATGAAGGAATGGAAGAAAAGGTCTTAGATATGATTTTAAAATATGGGTTAATGGATAGAGTTATAATTTCAACATTTAATCATTTAAGTTTAGTTAAAGTAAGAAAATTAGATTCAGAAATAAAGCTAGGTGCACTTACAGAGACAACACTTGCAAATGTACCAAGGTACTTAAATGATATAAAAGTGCAGTGTTATCATCCTTATTTCCCTAGTATACTAAATGAAGAATATATGAAAGAGATTAAAAGTGGAGGCATAATGGTTAACCCATATACAATAAATACTAAAGATCATATGCTTAAAGTAATTAAGGCAGGTGTAGACTGTATTATTACCAATGAAGTTGAATTATTAAATTCTATACTTAAATAATATATAAAATAAAAAACGCATTAGAAATTATTGACAACATTTTCATGTAGTGATATATTTAACTTATAAAGAAATATTTGTAAATAATAAAATTATAAGTAAATGAAAAAGTATTTTGATTATAAGTTTGTTATTTGCAAAGGAACATAGTAATAAAAATTTAATAATAATTGAAATAATAAATCAATGATAGAGTATTAAGAGAAATCAGTGATCTGTAGTAATACTTTGCCGTTGATTTTTTTATTTTATAAAATGACAAAAAAATAACAATCTCAAAATTTATCTGTATAAAAATATTTATAATGTTTTAAGGGGGATTCAGTATGCTTGATAATTTAAGAATAAAATTAGTAACAATAGCACAGGAAGCTGAAAAATATGGTTTATGTAAAGAAAAGACAGGAAGTTTCAGTATTAGAGATACTACAACAGGGTATGTTCTTATAACTCCATCTCAGATAAGCAGAAAAGAAATGAGACCTGAAAACATATGCATTGTAGATCTTGAAGGACAAGAAATAGAAGTTCAAAAAGGTAAAAAACCAAGTAGTGAGATTTTAATGCATCTTGAAATCTACAAAGAAAACAAGGAAATTAAATCTGTAATGTATGTACATTCCTTATATGCGACTATATTTGCAGTTGCTAATAAGGTTATACCTCCTATAGTATCAGATTCAAAGCATTATGGTGGATATATATATGTTGCACCTTATGAAAAAGCTCATACAATAGAGCTTGCAAAAAGTGTAATTGGACCTTTAAGAAAAAATGATGCATGTCTTCTTGAAAGACATGGTGTTGTAATAACAAGTAAAGATATAAATGAAGTTGTAACCAAAGGAAGATATGTTGAAGAAGTTGCAGAAATATACTATAAAACAATAATGTTAAATAAATTTGAAGAACCAAACAGATTGGATATAGAAGAATTAAGATAGTAAGGTTTTTATTATATTGCATATGGAGGGATTTATAGTATGGAAAAATTTGTTGATTCTAAAAAGGCCATGTTACTTATAAAGGACAATGATGTAGTTGCTGTTTCGGGGTTTGCTGGACTTGCAGTACCAGAAAGTCTTCTAAAAGCGGTGGAAAAGAGATATTTAGAAAGTGGAAGTCCAAAGGATTTAACACTTATGTTTGCCGCAGCACAGGGAGATGGAGATTGTGAAGGATTAAATCACTTAGCACATACAGGTCTTGTTAAAAGAGTTATAGGAGGCCATTTTAATTTGGCTCCAAAGCTTGCTAAGATGATGTCTAATAATCTTATTGAAGGATATAATTTTCCACAGGGAGTTATGTGTAATATATTTAGAGATATTGCAAGAAAATCAGAGTTTACTTTAAGTAAGGTTGGATTATCTACATTTGTTGATCCAAGAATAGATGGTGGGAAAGTTAATTTATTAACAAAGGAAGACTTAGTAGAGTTAGTAGAGATAAAAGATAAGGAATTTTTATTATATAAACATAATAATATTGATATTGCAGTTATAAAAGGCAGCTATTGTGATGAAAAAGGAAACATATCCTTAGACAATGAAGCAACTTATTCAGAAGCTTTTGCTATAGCTCAGGCTGTGAAAAATTGTGGAGGAACAGTAATAGTACAAGTTGACGAAAAAATATCTAGTGACAAGATGCTTTGTAAAAGTGTAAAAATACCGAAGATTTATGTTGATTATATTGTCGTTGTTTCAGAAGAAGAAGACAAGAGACAAGTTTTGGGGATGAAAAATACTCCTTTAATAACAGCAGTTCATTGTGATAAAAATCAAACGCTCAAAGAGGAAAAAAATGAAGGCTCAGATAAAGAGAGAATTAAGGTTAAATTAAATGCAAAAAAGATAATAGGCAGAAGAGCTGCTATGGAATTAAAAAAGGGTAATATTGTAAATATAGGAATAGGAGTACCTGAAGAAGTTTCAAAAGTAGCTGATGAAATAGGTATGAATGAACATATTGTTTTAACTGTAGAACCAGGGCCTATAGGAGGAATACCACAGGGAGGAAGATATTTTGGTGCATCAATAAAACCTGAATGTATATTAGATCAAATTAATCAGTTTGATTTTTATGATGGTGGAGGGTTAGATCTTGCCTTTTTAGGTTTGGCAGAATGTGATAAGAGTGGAAATATAAATGTTAGTAAATTTTGCGGCAGACTTGCAGGATGTGGAGGATTTATAAATATAACTCAAAATGCTAAAAAAGTAGTTTTTTGTGGAACTTTTACAGCTAAAGGTTTAAAAGTAGATATTTCAGACGGAAGACTCACTATAGAAAATGAAGGACAGAACAATAAATTTAAAAATGATGTTGAACAAATTACTTTTAGTGGAAAGATGGCTAAAAAATTAGGTAAGGAAGTTATTTATATAACTGAGAGAGCTGTATTTGAATTACAAGAAGATGGACTTCATCTTGTTGAAACAGCACCAGGAATAGATATAGAAAAAGATATATTAAATAGAATGGAGTTTAAACCTGTTATTGATAAAGATATAAGAATTATGGATGAAGAGATATTTTTATAATGCAATCTTATAAGAATTATTTGATAGCTATAAATTTAAAAGAAAACGCTATTGCAATAAAATCTGTATTTACTAATAAATAGTAAATGATTTTTAAGAATATGTTTTAAATTTTAATGATTTATCATAAAAATTAAAATTATGGATTCTTTTCAAAAAAATTCAATAATATGTTTGACATTATATATTAACTGTGAGATACTAATGATAGTCCAAGTAAACAATTACATTAAGGGGTGCAAAGTGGGTATTAAAATTATTTTAGAAGATAATCCAGTCATAGCAGCAGTTAAGGATGAGGAGCAATTGAAAAAAGCTTTGGATTCTAATGTTCAGATTATTTTTGTACTTTGGGGAGATTTGCTAAATATAACTAAAATAAGTGAAGAAATTTATAGTCATAATAAAGTGGGTATACTTCATATAGATTTAGTAGAGGGATTAAGCAATAAAGAAGTAGTACTAAAATATTTAAAAGAACAGACAAAATTTCAAGGTATAATAAGTACAAAACCACAAATGGTCAAATATGCAAAGAATATGGGATTGTATGCGGTTCAAAGAGTATTTTTATATGACACAATATCATTAAATAATGCTAAGAAGCATATAATGAATGAGTGTGATGCAATAGAAATGCTTCCAGGTATTATGCCAAAAGTAATTAAAACGATTTCAGGACATTATCCTTCAAAACCAATAATATGTGGAGGATTAATTGAAAGCAAAGATGAAGTAATACAAGCATTGAGTTCTGGTGCAACATGCGTATCAACTACTAAAGAAAAGATATGGGATATGTAGTCGTTGTTATGAAAATAAGAAAAGTTAAGTGCATAAGAGATATAGAGTCAGGCACAAAACTAAAGTAACAGTAATTATTTATTGTTATTAGGTTTTTACCTGGCTCTTTATATATTTTTATAAAAGAGGAAGGGTGATTTTATGGGAATTTTTCTTGCAGAATTAGTTGGGACTTTATTACTTATACTTTTAGGTGATGGTGTTGTAGCCAATGTAGTATTAAAAAAATCAAAAGGAACAGGAGCAGGCTGGATGGTAATAACAACCGGATGGGCTTTTGCAGTAGCTGTACCAGCACTTATATTTGGTGTTTATAGTGGAGCTCATTTTAATCCAGCATTAACAATTGCATTTGCAGTAATAGGAAAGGTTGCATGGGCACAAGTACCAGTATATTTAGCTGGACAGTTTGTGGGAGCTTTTATAGGTGCAGTTCTTGTGTACATTCAATACATGGATCAGTTTAAGGCTACAGAAAGTAAGGAAGATAAACTTGCAGTCTTTGCTACAGGACCTGCAATAAGAAATTTAGGAGTTAATTTTATTAGTGAAGTTATAGGTACATTTGTTTTAGTATTTGGTATACTTGGAATAGGTGAGCAAAATTTAACTAATGGTATTGGAACATTATTTGTAGGATTTTTAATTTGGGTAATAGGTTTAAGTTTAGGTGGTTCAACTGGATATGCAATTAATCCAGCAAGAGATTTAGGGCCAAGAATAGCTCATGCTTTATTACCAATTCAAGGAAAAGGCGATTCTGACTGGTCATACTCATGGATTCCAGTTTTAGGACCTATTGTAGGAGGAGTTCTTGGAGCATTATTTTATGTATTTATTGTATAATAGGAATATAGAAAAGCTTAATATTATTTAATTAGTAATATATTTATAGAGTATTAGAGAAGGGTGTGTTTTACATGGA
>OBLF01002390.1_pt1 | contig 12947 bp, 6 predicted proteins | sample 1519231 | NCBI WGS metagenome assembly OBLF01 (sample SAMEA2602895, study PRJEB22501) | metagenome | reverse complement strand
TGCAGTTCATGGATCGGGTGAGCCAGTTGCTCTTCAGCGTCACCGGCACCTCCGGATACTCCTCCTCGGTGGGGGCCCGCAGGTCCCACGCACAGGAGTAGCCCTCCAGCAGCTGCTCCAGCCGGGCGGTGTCTGCCTCCGGCACCCAGCCCTCCAAATAGAAGATATGTCCGTCGGTGAGGAGCCGCTGGCGGTTCTCTTCCCGCTGAATTTGCAGATTCAGGCGGTCCAGTCCCAGCTTCAGCTCCGGCTGACGGCCTCCCAGGGCGTCCAGCGCAGCGTCCTCCGCCCGGCGATCCTGCCGGGTCTGCTCCTCCTCATCGTCCAGCCGCTGCAGGTTCTCCTGCACCGTACCGGTGAGGGTACCGAAGGAGGCCGCCGCAAAGCCGAAGGGCCGCAGCACCTCCAGCACTGCGCTCTCCGCCGCCTGATGTACCAGCAGCAGAAGATACTGCTGCTGCGGCGACAGGGATACCTGTACCAGCTCCGCCGGCTGTTCCTCCAGAGCGTTTTTTGCCTGCTGGAGGTCCGACCGCAGGGGCATGGTGCCGGGGATCACCGACAGCTGGCCGCTGCGGTGCAGCTCCAGCGGCACGTCCAGCTCCGCCCACGGCTCCAGCGACAGCCGCTGGGCCTGAATGCGCTGAAGCTGGGAGGTCAGCTGCTCCTTGCGGGCCGTATGGCCCAGGATCTCCGCTGCCAGCGCCTGCTGCTGCCGCAGTGCCGCCTCATCCAGAAACTGACTCTGGCTGATGCGGGGGCGGGGGGCAAACAGCCCGGTCTTTTTCAGACCCCGGCTGCCCAGCGCCGACAGCGCCGCCTCCATCTGGCGGGAGGCCTCCCGCCAGCGAACCAGCTCCGCCGGTTCCGGATGCAGCAGCACCGCCCAGTCCGGATCCGCCGCCAGATCCTCCGTCTGCCGGATCTCCAGCCGACCGAACTGCAGCAGCGCATCCATCAGGGACTGCCGCTCCTCCTCCATCGCCAGCAGGTGCAGCCGCTGCATTTTCACAATGGCCACTACTCCTGCACCACCCTTCTCAGAATGGTGTCTACCGCCTGAGGCATCTTGGCCCCAGCCCGCTGCCGCAGGGCGTCACAGTCTGCCTGAACCTCCCGCAGCGCCTGCTGCCGGGCTGCTTCGGCGTCCTCCGCCGCCTGCCGGCGGCGCTGGGTCTCCAGCTGCTGCAAGTCCCGGCGTGTCTGTTCCACCAGCGCACGTCCGGAGCGTTCCGCCTCTTCCTGCATCTGCTGAGCCTGCTGGGCCGCCTGACGGACGGAGGCTTCCGTCTCCTGCTCCACCTGCGATACCTGCTTCACCAGCTCCAGATACATGGTCGTCACCGCCTTTCCTTGTGAATGGATCTATAAGCATATGCCGTCCGGCCCTTGTAACGGCCCGTTCGGCAGAGGCTGACTTGAAATTGTCCGTTATCTTAGCACATCTTAATGCGAAAATCAACACATTGTCTGTTAATTTGCAAAAATAATTTATTTGTATAAAAATGGGACTTTTCCTTAATGATAAGAAAAAGTCCCATTGCGAAAAGCTATTGTACCACAGCGCCAAAGGCAGACACGCCCAGCACGCTGAGGATGCCCATGATGCACCCGGCCAGCAGCACACCGCCCATGCAGGCCAGCACGCTCTTCTTAAAGCCCATATCCAGCAGAGAGGCCGCCAGAGTTCCCGTCCACGCACCGGTGCCGGGCAGGGGGATCCCCACGAACAGCAAAAGAGCCCAGAAAAGCCCCGGGCGGGCCTCGACCTGAAGCTTGTGGCCGCCCCGCCCCCCCTTTCCAAGCAGGAAGGTGAAGACCCTTCCGATGACAGTCTTATCCTGGCCCCAAAGAAGGATCTTCCGGGCGAAAAGATAGATAAACGGTACCGGCAGCATATTCCCCACGATGGCAATGAGATACGTCAGCCACAGCGGCATCCCGTAGGCCACGCCGTAGGGGATGGCGCCCCGCAGCTCGATGAGGGGGACCATGGATACCAGAAAAACGATGAGTCCGTGTTTCATATGTTTCCTCACAAGATTGCCGGACCCATAGACCGGCAGCGTAATTTTATGATAGAGTATTATACCATAGTCTGCCCCGTATGACAAGGCTGCATTCCGTTTGCCGGGAAACTTCTGTGGGAGGGGTATAGAACCGCTGCAAATCTTTGTGCTTTTTTCCACAAATTATTCCATAGTTTCTGTCGACAGCCGGAGTTTTTTACGTTATACTATATCCTGTTGAATCAAATATACTGGGAGGGAATGCGTTTTGAGCGTTTCTGATTTCATTTCCCTGCTGGGCGGCGTGGCCCTGTTCCTGTTCGGGATGTCCATCATGGGCGATGCCCTGAAGAAGGTAGCAGGCAATCAGCTGGAGCTGGTGCTGTATAACCTCACCAGCACGCCCATCAAGGGGGTCCTGCTGGGGACCGGCGTCACGGCGGTGATCCAGTCCTCCTCCGCCACCTCGGTGATGGTGGTGGGCTTCGTCAACTCCGGCATGATGAAGGTCAATCAGGCCATCGGCATTGTGCTGGGCGCCATCTTGGGCACCAGCGTTACCGGCTGGGTGCTGTGCCTCAGCAACCTCTCCGGCGGCGGCTGGGTGGCTCTGCTGAGTACCTCCACTCTGACGGCCCTGATGGCCACCATCGGTACTCTGCTGCGGATGATCAGCAGGAAGCAGACCACCCGCCATGTGGGGGAGATCCTGCTGGGCTTTGCCGTGCTGATGTACGGCATGACCGCCATGAGCGGCGCCGTGGAGCCCCTGCGGGAGAGCGAGGTGTTCATCAATGCCATGACCTCCTTCGCAAACCCTCTGCTGGGAATTCTGGTGGGCATCGTGTTCACCAGCGTCATCCAGAGTGCCTCCGCCGCCGTGGGTATCCTGCAGGCGCTGGCCGCCACCGGAGCCGTCACCTTTGAAATTGCCCTTCCTATTATCATGGGTATTGCCATCGGCGCTGCGGTGCCGGTGCTGCTGTCGGCGCTGGGTGCCAACGTCAGCGGCAAGCGCACGGCCTTCGTCTATCTGCTCATCGACGTGCTGGGCGTGGTGATCTGGGGCTGCATCTTTTATGTCGTCAATGCCGTGGTGCATTTTGACTTCATGGATACCACCATGACCACCGTGTCCATCGCTCTGGCGAACACCCTGTTCCGTCTGGCCACGGTGGTGGCCCTGATGCCCCTCATCGGCCTGCTGGAGAAGCTGGTATGTATGCTGGTGCCGGACAACTCCGAGAGCAGCCGGGAGCGCCAGAAGATGGACCGTCTGGAGGAGCGCTTCCTGCAGCACCCGGCGCTGGCCATCGAGCAGAGCCGTCAGGTCACCGACGCCATGGCTCAGTGCGCCATGGAGAATCTGCTGGCCGCCATGGCGCTGGTGCATCAGTACAGCGACAAGGGCTTCCGGGCCGTGGCGGAGACAGAGTCCACCGTGGACCGCTATGAGGACCGGCTGGGTACCTATCTGATGAAGATCACCGGTAAGGAACTCACCGCCCGTCAGAGTGAGGAGGTATCCAAGTACCTGCATACCATCTCCGACTTCGAGCGCATCTCCGACCACGCCCTGAACATCTCCGAGGTGGCGCAGGAGATCCACAGCAAGGGCATGGCCTTCTCGGCGGAGGCCAGCCAGGAGCTGAAGGTCATGGAGGATGCCGTCTCCGAGATCCTCTACCTTTCCATCCACGCCTTTGTGGAGGGGGATCTGGCCGCCGCCAGCCGGGTAGAGCCGCTGGAGGAGATCATCGACGGCCTGTGCGACGAGCTGAAGCTGCACCATGTGGACCGTCTGCAAAAGGGCGTATGCACCCTGAGTCAGGGCTTCGTGTTCAACGATCTGCTCACCAACTATGAGCGGGTGGCGGACCACTGCTCCAATATCGCCGTGGCCATGATCGAGCTGGAGTCCGACGCCTTCGATACCCACGAGTATTTGAAGAGCGTCAAGGACATGAAATCCGACTCCTTCGCCCGCTATTACGAGGAATACAGCAAAAAATTTGCTTTGTAAGACATGAAAAAGCACCGACAGAGGTCGGTGCTTTTTCATGCGGATACCTTACACCATATCGAAAAACGGCCGTCCGGTGATATCGTTGAGAAGTAGAAATAATGACAAAAATCATTTGATAGAAATGGTCGAAAAATGGTATCATTACATAAATGACAAGACATTCGTCCGGTAAGAAGAGATGACGGTCGAACTGCTGAAGGGGAGAGGTAAATTGAGACGTTTATTGTGCAGTCTGCTGGCGGCCTTGATGCTGCTGCCGTGGGTGATGCAGGGGGCATGGGCCGCCGGCGGCACTCGGGAGGTCAAGAGTCGTGAGATCGCCGTGGTGTTCGACAACTCCGGCTCCATGTATGACGCCGGGAATACGGCGTGGTGCGGGGCGGGATACGCCGTGGAGGTGTTCGCCGCCATGATGAACGAGAAGGACCGGCTCAGCGTCTATCCCATGTGGCCGGTGGAGGCCGGCGGGAAGAAGTATTCCAGCAGCAGCCCCCTGACGGTGACGCCCGCAGACGATCTGTCGGTGATCCGGGATATGTACACGCCGGAGGCGTGGAATACCCCCATCGAGACCATTACCGCCGCCAGTCAGGGCTTGGCCTCCTCACAGGCCGATGAGAAATGGCTCATCGTGCTGACGGACGGTGATACCTTCTTTGAAAACGGCGAGTCCATGAACGGCAGCAAGACGGAGGAGCGTTTGGAGGAGGAGCTGACCCGCTGCAATGCCGCAGAGAACGTGATGTATTTGGGCATCGGCTCTGTAGCTGTGATGCCGAAGGTCAGCGCAGGGAAGAACGTCTATTATGCCGACAAGGCCACGACCACGGCGGAGATCCTCACGAAGCTGACTGCCATGAGCAATATGATCTTCGGCCGTGATGAGCTAAAGCTCTCCGGCGACACGCTGGAGTTTGATCTGCCCATGAGCAAGCTCATCCTGTTTGTGCAGGGCAGTGGTGTGGGTGATGTGACCCTCACCGGCTCCGAGGGCAAGCAGCTCAACGCTGTCAGCCAATACGCCCCCTCCTATGGCACCCGTGGCGCCGGGCTCGATTATGCGGGAATCTGTGCGGTGGATACGAGCCTGCAGGGCGTGGTGGCCACCTATGAGGACTGCGACGCCGGGACCTACCAGCTGTCTTACAGCGGCAGCGTCACCAGCGTGGGCGTCTACTATGAGCCGGACGTGGAGCTCTCCGCCTTCCTGACGGACGAGGACGGCCAGCCGGTGGATATGGAAGCCCTATATCCCGGTACATACCGCTTGTGCTACGGGCTGGCGGATAAGAACGGAAACCTGACCAACTCCAAGCTGCTGGGCGAGACGCACTATTCCGTCCGCTATGATATCAACGGCGAGGAGCAGACGCTGGAGAGCGACGAGAGCGGCTGGGTAGAGGTGACGCTGGGCGGCAGCGACCACCTGAACGCAGACCTGTCCGCCACCTATCTGAACGGCTACCGTATCGAAAAGGACAACGCCGGCTTGGGCTGGCCGCTGGATGGCCTTACGCCCACGGCGCATCCCACCAGCCGGATCGAGCTGAAGCTGGAGACACCGCAGACCTATGTGGTGCGCTCTCAGCTGGAGGAGGCGCAGCCTCTCACCGCTACGCTGCTGCTGGATGGTCAGCCCATGCCCGCAGAGCTGCTGGCTCAGACAGAGGTCACGGTGGATGGTGAACTGGACTGCACCGTCACGCCCAACGGCGATGGCACCTACACCATCCGACTCTCACCGGAGCAGAGTGCCGCAGACGGCCTTCGGCGGATCACGGTGCAGGCCTCCGGAACGGATGAATACGGCGAGCCGTATCAGATCACAGCGGAGCAGAAGCTGGAGCTGGCCAAGTACCCACAGTGGGTACGCATCGCCGTCATTGCGCTGACCGTCCTGCTGCTGCTGATGCTGTTCCTGCTGTTCATGGGGATGAAGGTGCTGCCTAGGAAGATCCGGGTATCCAAGACCAACTTCACCGTGGGAGCTACGGCGGTGTCCGGTTCGGCCCGCACGGAGTTCTCCGGCGGCGGCAAGAAGAAGGGACGCCTCTCCATCACATCCCCCAAGTATACGGCCAATCCTCTGGCCAAGTGCGTGATGGTGCTGGAGCTGGAGGCGGTAAACACCCGCTGGACCCGTCCCGCTGAGCGCAAGGCCAAGGTCACGGCGGTGTCCGCCGTCAACGGCAGCGCCGTTGGTTCCATCAAGGTGGGCACGCTGGTGTTTAACCGTGACCCCGCCACCGGCAAGCTGGTGAGCACCAAAAAGACGGCCACCACGGAGATCGGCAACAACCGGGCCTGCAACGTCAGCGGTCAGGTGCTGGACAGCACCGGCATCCCCGTCCCCATGGGCTTGGGCGTAACATTGAAATTCAGCAAATAAAAGAGAGACAAACCATATATAGAATGATTCGGAGGTAACAACATGGCAAAGGAACGCATCAAGGAAAATGTGATCGACGCCCCGACTCTGTTTGTGGGTGTTGGCGGCACCGGATGCCGCATCGTCCGGCGTGTGGCGGAGATGTGCCGTCCCGGCGAACGGGAGAACGTCAACTTTGTCTGTCTGGACACCAATGTCAACGATCTGGCCAGCGTGTCCGGCAGCAGGAGCCACATCTACACCGTCCAGACGTCCAACACTCAGACGGTGGGCAACTATCTGGATTACGATGCAGACGCACTGAACAACTGGTTTCCCAAGAACGCCGTCCTGTACGACAAGACGGTGTCCGAGGGTGCCGGACAGGTCCGGGCCATCTCCCGTCTGGCCCTGAACTCCACCATTAAGACCGGCCGCATCCGCCCGCTGTTGGACGCTGTGGACGACCTGTTCCGCAAGAGCGGTAAGGAGATGAAGCAGGCCATGCGTGCCGTCATCGTCTCCACGGCCTCCGGCGGTACCGGCTCCGGTATCCTGCTGCCGCTGGCCATGTATCTGCGGGACTATGTCAAGGATAAGTACCCCAACACCAGCCTGATCGTCCGCTCCCTGATCCTTCTGCCGGAGACGCTGGACAGCGTCATCGACTCCAACACTGAGCGGGAGAGCCAGCGCCGCAACGCCTATGCCACCATCAAGGAGATCAACGCCTTCATGATGAAGGGCTCCGGCTTCTTCGATATCGACGAGGATCTGCGCCGCTACAACAGACTGCACGTGGACTTTGCCAATCCCGGCACCGATGAGATGAAATCCCTGAGCCTGCTGCCCTTTGATTTCTGCTTCCTGATGGATGGCCAGAACGCCGAGGACAGCACACTGGTCAGCACCATGCAGTATGAGATCCAGGCGGCGCAGGCCCTGTATGAGCAGAACATCGGCCCCATGCAGAAGAAGGCCTTCTCCGTGGAGGATAACATCATCAAGGAGATGTCCAACCCCGGCAACTATGGCCGCAACCGCTTCGGCGGCATCGGCGCCGGCGTTATCCGCTACCCCTATGAGGAGATCGCCGACTACATCGCCTATGACTGGGCGCTGGACAGCATCGGCGGCGAGGGTGAGGCAGCCAAGTGGTCCAAGTATGACAACGCCTTTGAGGTGAAGCTGCGTGAGGCCCGGAAGAAGGGCCTGTCTGCCACCGAGGCCCCCACTCGTGCCGAGGTGTATACCGAGAAGATGAACACTGCTACCGATAACTTCACCAAGGACCTGCGGGCCAAGTTCACCCGCATTGCGCCCCAGCTGCTGGAGTCCTATTTTATGGCGCTGGCAAACCGGATGCACGAGGCCCTGAATGAGGATACCGGCATCAACGCTACCCGCAGCGCCGCCAACAGTCTGGCGGAGGAGATCGACTATCAGCACACCGAGGGCGAAAAGGGCAAGGCCCGTGACAACCTGGGGATGCTGCGTGACTACGAGGCCATGATGCGCATCAACGCCCGCAAGGTGTCCGAGGGCGTGGCAGAGGCCATCTTCGTCAACGAGGCCAAGACCATCAATGAGAAGAAGCCCTATACCATCGAGGCGATCCTCCGCAACAGCTTCGGTGAGATCTTCCATCCCAATGCCGTGCGCTATATGCTGTATATGCTGGAGCACCGCTTTGCCGAGAAGATCCAGACCACGCAGAATCGCCTGAATAACGAGATCATCCCCAATCTGGAGACCTATGCACCCGATGCCAACGAGACGGGTATGTTCGACGTGAAGTTCAACGGCAAGAAGAAGGAGCGCAATCTGGACGAGCTGTGCGCCGCCGAAAAGGCCGGCGATGCCAACCCCAATCTGCTGGAGAAGCTGGGCGGCTATGAGAAGATCTATGCCAAGCTGAACGAGTTCTTCCCCGACTACTTTGCCACCATCACCGATTTCGGCAATCTGACGGCGGAGCTGGAGGCCTATAAGTTCGGCTACGAGTATGTCAAGGATCTGTCCGCCATGTTCGAGCGCTTTTATCGCACCTTCGGCGAAAAGGTCACCTCTCTGGTGCGCCGTCAGGACGATCTGGCCGACAGCCTGAAGTTCACCAAGGGCGACTCCGTCTTTAACGTCTGTGCCTCCCGTGAGATGCTGCAGGAGCTGTCCCGCAGCACCCGCAAGCAGGGGGAGGAGGGCGCTCTGCTGGATTCGGAGCTGAATGGCCGCATCTTCGACGCCATCAAGGCCAACGTGGCCTTTGAGCGGGAGATCCGTTCCGCCGATATCGTGGAGGAGGATCGCCGCATCGACGTGTTTGACGAGATCCTGTTGGATTACTTCCGGGATACCGTCCGCCGGGACTGCAAGGCCATCGACATGAACATCATCCGGGCCATCGCTATGGAGAACCGTCTGAAGGCCCGCCTGAAGATGCGGGAAGAGGGCGACGGCGACGGCACCATGTTCGATACCGTCACCCGTGAGGATAACCTCCACTACATCCGCAAGATCATCGCTATGGGCGAGCGCCTGTCCGCCCCCGGCATCCAGCGCATCACCAACGAGGAGCCCCGTGAGGTGAAGCTCTGCGCCTATAACAAGTCCCTGTGCGATATGCGGGAGTACCGCATCGGTGATCTGCTGATGAAGGGCGACGCCGTGGACACCGTGTCCCGCTACGAGCTGCACTTCTTCAACGCCCTGTACAATCTGACCCCCGACAAGCTGAACAAGTTCGCCAGCCCCTCTCACACGGAGACCCGTGACAAGACTGCCGGCCTCTATCAGAAGGCCTATATGGCCTATGCCAAGCACATCGGGCCGGATTCTACCAAGAATATCATGATCTCCACCCACATCGACAAGCGTTGGGATTCCATCGCCGTCATGCCGGAGATCGACTTCGACTTCCAGAACCGCCAGATCATGAAGATCCATCAGGCCATGATCTACGGGCTGGTGTACGATGCCATCAAGTACGTCAATCTCTCCCATGCCGCCGCCGGGAAGCGTGTGTATAAGTACGAAAATTCCGATGAGCGCATGGTGGACATGATCGTCTCCAACGGCACCCTCTGCGACGAGTTCTACGAGATTCTGGATGCCCTATACATCAATTCCGCCGTGGTGGAGGATATCGAGGTCATCAAGCGCAAGCGCCGGACCAAGGACGTGGTGCGCAATTCCAACTACTCCGACACCGCCTTTGCCCACGCCGTCCGCAAGTTCTCCATTGACATCCTCCACGAGGGCCCTGCCAGCCTCTTTGAGATCCCGCTGGCCTACTATACCTCTCTGCCCAACAGCCAGCGCTTTGTGGCGGAGATCACCGCACTGGTGGAGGCTGTGGTCAAGACTCTCAGCAACGAGCTGTATATGTGGGAGCGTCCCGACGATGCCAAGTTCATCCTGTGCGACGTGCTGAAGGAGCAGTTCATGCTGCTGATGGAAAATTATCGCAAGACGCCCCAGTTTGAGCGGAGCCGCAACGCCGAGGACAATCTGGTGATCTCCATTGTCTACCGCAAGATCAGGGAGACCATCGAGGAGACACCGGAGCCCGACGATTTCGAGGCCACGCTGGAGATGCTGCAGAAGCTGATGCATGACTGATCGGTCAGATAGATATCTGCACGAACAGGAGAACGGAGGAAACGAATTTGTTCACTGTTATCATTGCGGAAAAAGAGCATATCGATCGGATCAGGGAGTATGACATTTTCCTCAGCCCCTTTGCCGACCACCGGCGCATTGCCCTGTGCCGGTGGTATCCGGAAAAGGATACGCTGGCCGAGGCGGTGCCGGAGCTGCGGGAGACCGTGGCCCGTGAAAAAACGTGGCGTGCGCTGATCCTCACCACCGGTGAGGGCCTGACGTACCGCAATCCCTTTGACTTGGTGCCGTTTGAGCCGCCGCAGAAGGAGTGGGAGGAGCCGCTGGAGGAATATCTGCCCCGGCTGCGTCAGGTGAAGCTGGCGGCCTTTGACGCTGCGGCGGAGAAGCCCCTGACAAAGCTGGTGACCCACCTGTGCCGCCAGCCGCTGGTGCAGGCGGGACGCAACAGCGTGGGGGAGAGTGACCCGGAGTTTGCCGAGTATCAGCTGGAGGCCCAGTATAAGCAGCAGCTCCGCAGCCGCATCACCGCCAACGAGAGACTGGACATCTCCCTGCCATCGGAGGTGATCTGCGTAGCCCGACGCACCTATACCCAGCGCAGCGAGGAGATCCACTCTGCCTGGGGGGAGCACGTGGAGCAGCAGTATCGCCGCTTTCCGGACTGGAACCTGTATTTCGATAAAATGCGCTATCTGGTGTTCGACCTGCCGCCGGAGAATTACCAGAGCTACCCCTTTGACTACCTGCGCCTGCTGTCGTCGCTGATGCTGCTGGCGGGGCAGGAGATCCCCGGCGGCTGCCTGCGGCCGGGACGGCTGTACCGGCTGGAGTGCGAAAACGACGATGCCGCCCTGACGGAGCTTCTGCAGCGGTACGATGGAAAGCTTCAGGCGACAGACGTCCTTTTGGAGCAGAAGATCGACGCCGTGCGGGAGGAGCAGCGCCCCCGCATCAGCGACTATGAGGCGGAGCGCAGCTTCTGCGCCAACGTCACCGTGCCGGTGACGCCACGGGGAGACTTCGATAAGTCCGACCTGTACGTCTCCGGCCGGGAGCTGGGACTTTCCACGGATTGTCCCACCGACGAGGCTGCCTTCTGGGATAGCGCCCGTTCTGCCTCTGACAAGGCCATCCATCGGCTGATCAAGCAGCCGGCACGGGCCTTGGGCAAGGCGCTGGAGAGCTTTCGGGGCATGAACCGCATTTCGGACCGTCAGGCGGCGTGTCTGGACGGATACCAGGTGGAGGATGTGCGGGAGCACATCCACACCGAGGAGCAGGCCATGCTGGATACCGGCATCACCATGGCGGAGAATCTGGATGCGTGCCGGGTACGCATCGATAAGGCGGATCATCAGGTGCGCCGGAAGATCGACGCCCGAATGACCCGCAAGCGCACCATTGCCATGGGGCTGGTGCTGCTGGGGGTGTTTCTGGTGGGATGCCTTCCCATGCTGGTGAAGAACCTTGGTGCCGTCGCTGCACGGGGTACGGCGCTGGGCTTGACGGCGATGGGACTGGCGGCGCTGGCACTGACGGCGGTGGTATGCCTGTTTTTCCTGCGCCGTGCGCTGCGCCGCAAGGTCTATACCTACAACGACGAGGTGGCGGAGCTGGACCGCACCGTCACGGGCATGATGGATGACTATTCCCGCTGCCTGAGCCATGCCTGCAACGTCATGCGTGGATGCTCGGTGGTGGCCTACCACACGGCCCACGCCAACCCTGAGGATGCCCGCATCATGGTCTACCGCAAGCACCAGTCGGATATCCGCCAGCGGCGGGAGCAGCTGCGGACGGTGTTCGCCCTGTTTTTCCCCAGAGAGCAGCAGCCGTGCCAGCAGGAGACGGAGGCATACCCCTACGAATTTGACCGCCCGGTGGACTACGAGTATCCTGTCCCCTATGCCCAGCGGCAGCGGGCCATCGACTTTCTCCAGCCGGATAACCGGGTGGTGCTGCCGGTGGCGCACATCAAGGGTGTAACGGTGAGAACGGAGGAGCTGTATGACTAATACCATGCGACTGCTGGGCGGTGCCGGTATCACGGCACTGTTCCTCCTGCTGCTGAAGCTCAGCTCCAAAGCCAACCTGAAGAAAAAGGACCGCAGCTGCCAGCTGCTGGAGCCCATCTTCGCCTCGGTCTACTGCGTGGTCCTGATGGTGCTGGCCACCCGCCTGTGGAACTGGATGTCCCGCCTGCTGGAGGCCCTGCCCGCTGCGCTGGAGCGCTGGGGCAGCAGGATATCCCTCTCCTGGCTCAGCCAGCTCCTGACCCGCCTTGGCCAGTGGCTGCAGGAGCTGTTCCTGAGGATCAATTTCCCGTTTCTGACCATGGTGGCCTTGAATCTGCTGATTCTGCTGGCCCACGTGATCCTGAAGAAACTCATGGTCGCCATCAGCGCCCGGCTCTGCCGTGATCCGGAGTTCGGCACACCGGTGCGCAGGCTCTTTTATGAGCACGACCGTGAAAAGGATTACTGGTACGTTCGTCCCCATCTGGGCCAGTGCCGCACGCTGGTCAAAACGGTGTATACCGCAGCGGTGCCGGTGTTGCTGGCGATGATGTTCGCCTCAGCGCCGCTGATGAGCCGGGAGCTGCTGGATCAGCCCTTCTTCCCGGTGTTCGGCATGATCCTCATGGGCGAGATTTACTACTTCCTGGACGGCCTGCTGGAGCAGGAGGATCAGGAGAACCAGCTGGAGGGCGAGGAGGACGACGCCCGCCGCAAGTGCGACTATACGGTGCTGCGGAAGGCCCTGCGCCGCCTGTTTGGCGACCGTCTGGTGGCGGATGATATCACCGCCGGAGCCTTGAGTGACAGCGATATGACCTGCGATGAGCTGCTGGGGAAGATGGAGGGGCAGGTGGGCGAGCCGGGGGACCTGAACGGCCGCAATATTGTGTCTCTGCGGAACCGGG
>OBLF01002389.1_pt1 | contig 12948 bp, 6 predicted proteins | sample 1519231 | NCBI WGS metagenome assembly OBLF01 (sample SAMEA2602895, study PRJEB22501) | metagenome | reverse complement strand
TAAATAGAAAAAGCAGTCCGGCCTTTCAGTCCATATCCTCTGCTTTTCATAGAATCTGCTGTCTCAATCGCATTTTCCAACGCCCATGTCACAAGAATTGATACCATATTTAAGGCATACCGGACTTTCTTAAACCATTTTCCATTGCTCACATCCATTCCCACACATTTCTGTCCATTGCGGATTACTTTCAGCTGTGCAATAAAATGCGGCACAAACCGAAGTGCCATGGACAGCATCAGGGACATTGCCGGAATGATCCTGCCGAAAAGGTAGATAAATTTGTCACTGGTCATGATCTGGTTATAACAGGAGAACCACAGGATCATGATAAAGAGCACACATCCCAGAACAATTCCATATACCAATGCTTCCAGTGTAACCCAGTTTCCACTGCTCTCGATATAAAGCAGCGGTGTCACTCCATAATGGTTAAACATCGGATTCAGCAGTGCGACGATCAAAAGACTTGGAATTGTCAGGAGAAAGTTGATCTTCAGGACCTTTCCCACTCCGTTCAGCCACATGGAATATGCAGTGGCAGCAATAAAAGATACTGCCAGAAAAACCGGATGCTGGATAAACATGGTAAAACCCAGCACCACTGCAAAATAAAAGAAATTCAAAATGGGATGGCATCTGGAGAAGGCATCAGTCATAATACTGATCCCCCACATCCCTGCCAAGATTACAGGTATAACGCCATTCTACGGTATCCCCGTCTTCCAGCGTATACTTGGAGCATCCATAATTCGGATACCAGCCATTAACACAGTACATCCATCCGGAGTCCTTGCCACAGTCAAATTCATACAGATTGTTGATACCTGAAACATAATAACTGTTATACATAGGAGTCCATTCCGATTCCATCTGGATTCCAGCCTCATTACACACACGTTTCAGTACATCAAATACAGTTTCGCCTTCATAGAATTCCACTTCAGAAGGATACAGAATCCATCCGTCTGCAGGGACAAACTCTGCTTTGGACTCCTTCAGGTCATTCCAGTTATTCAGGATCGTAGAACATTCGATAGAGAAGGTACAGGTCATTGCTGTATCTTCATCCGAACTGTCTCCGCTGCCTGATGTGTCCCCGGAACTGTTGTCTGCAGAAGAACCATCCTGCCCGGAGGTCGGGTTTCTATCTGTATCTGCCTGGTCTGAGGAACTACCGGTAGATTTATTGTCTTTTGACTGTGTATCTTCTCCTTTTGCATTATCTTTGGTATTATCTTTGGTTTCATCATCCGCCTGGTCGTCTGCAGCTTCTCCTGTGGTGGAGCCTCCGATCAGATAAAAATCTCCGCCCGTTTTTGTTACATTAAAAGTAAGGGTTGTCCGTTTTACTTTCTTTTTGCCACTTTCCCTGGTAGAGATCTTCGCAGTATCCAGTTGATAAATCTTTCCATTCTCTTCCAGACAATAGAGAACTTTATCTGCGTTCCATTCTTCTTTCAGATTAAGGGTCAGTTTTGCCGGAGCAGCCAGGTTCATCTTCTCCAGTGTAACCTTCAGTGCATACGGTGCATTATTGGCAGCTTTCTTTATTTCTTCTGTCCCGTCCTCTGTACACTGTACCAGAAGCTTCTGTTCTACAGGATTCTGAATCTGGCTTCCATTGTAGGTCCATTTATATCCAATACCACTGTCTGTTTTTCCCACAAAATAAAACTTCTCATCTTTTCCCGCAATGGTCTCCATCTGCGCCTGGGTGATAATCCCATCCTCCGGAAGCTGCGTCTTTGTTTTTAATGGTTCTACATCTGTATCCTGTTCCTCATCGGAACTGTTCATGATATCTGCTCCCTTTTGGGAAAGCTGTGTCATATTGTCATTTCCGCTGCCGCAGCCTGTGAGGGAACTTACTCCCAGAAACAATGCAAGCCACAGAGCAAGTCCCTTTTTCTTTCTGCTCATTTCTTCTTCCTCCGCTTACGTATAAGAGCTTTCACTCCTGCTTTAATGCCGCTTCCTGCCAGACCTCCTGCCAGAGCACCAGCTGCTGCAAATCCAAAGATCATACCATATTCTTTCTTATCAGAAGTCAGAACACCGGATCCGGTATCCTCTGCTGACTCTATGCTGCCATCTGCATGGTCATCCGCCAGAGAGGTTTCCTCTGATTCCACATAAGGCTCTGCCTCAAAATCCCATCCTACGGAATTTTTACCATTCTTTGACTTGCTGTTCTTTGATTTACTGTTTTTGGAACTGCTTTTAGAGTTCTTATCCGAAGAGTTACCAGAAGCACTCTTTCCTGAATCTCCTGCATTGCCTGAACTTCCTTTGCCTGATGACTTGCCGCCCAGAGATTTACCGGAACCACCGGGCTTTTTCGTATTTATATTACCGCTGCTTCCCGATGGGTCTGCTGCAGGAGCAGAGGTTGGAGTTGGAATAGGAGTCGGCTCCTTTAAACCAGTGCCGGTTCCGTCACCCTTTCCCCCTTTACTGATACTTACATCTGACATATCATAAAGACCTGTTTTTCCGTCTTTCAGACGCTGATAAGCCACCAGTGCATAATACCCCTGTTCTGTAGCCATACCATCCAATGTACCTGCAGCAGCACCGCCATTATTTCCGGCGCCTGCTTTTACATGCATGAATCCACTTCCTGCAATATGATAAGTAATGAGATTCTCTATTGTCCAGTGTCCGCCCTTTATAAAACGGGAATCTGTTTCCGGATCAATGCCCAGACTGCACAAAGCAGTAATGACCTGTGCACAGGATTCCTCTGTTTCGACTCCCATGGTAGAATAACCACCACTGTCGTTCTGCATTTCAGACAGCCGGGCAAGTACACGGTCAATGGCAGCAGTAACATTTTCATATCCTGCTTTATGGTAGTATGGTGCCAAAGCCTGCAAGGTCATTCCTGTAACATCCGAATCCGCATTACTTCCCATCAAAGCCCATCCACCCCCGGACAGCTCACTCTGCAGCAGGAAATTTACCAGTGCAGCTTCTGAGTTCTGTTCTTTGGCAGACGGATTATCAGGAAAAGAATATTCCGGATGACAGTTCACTGCCAGAAGTGCCCAGATAGGACCATTTAATCCCTGCTCCTTTACCAGACTAAGATCAGAAATGTATTTAAAAAGATTGTAACCGCCTACATTACGGGCATCCTTCCCTTCTGCAGTCAGTACAAGAACCCTCTTGGAATACTCCGTATATTTGGAAGTATTGGTCAGAATTCCTTTCTTTTCCTCAATATAATTTGCTGTATGATTATAATAAGTAGAGAAATATTTCTCCTTCAGACTCAGTCCACCCCTTGCCAGCCCCAGCACATACCATTCACTTCCTACCGAAGGATTGGTATCTGTGGCACGCATATAGGCACTGGTCTCAGCCATGACCTGACTGACAGATTTCTTCAGGGTATTCGCCCCCTGCATAACAGTTACCTTACAGGTCGCTGTCATCTCCGGATGCTCTGCTACTGTCGCTGTGATCGTAGCTTTGCCATTCTTTACTGCTGTGACAACTCCTTTTTTGCTTACCTTTGCAATAGAAGTATTACTGCTCTTCCAGGTAACATTGTAATTTTCCGTAACGGATTCCGGTATTGGAACTACTTTAAGGGTATGTTTCTGGCCACGGTTGATCTTTATGGAGCTGCTGTTAAGAGAGATTCCCTGCAGACCTGCCGGAAAATCTGCCACGATCAGATGCGTTAAAGTTCTGGCACTGTCCAGATAGAAAGTTCCGTCTTCCTGCATCTGTGGGGTCAGTTCCATAAAAGAATCTTCCGCAGATCTGAGGATTCTCGGTTTTGTCAGGCTCTCATACCCTTCCGGTACAGGAAAGGCCAGCGAGATCATTGTCATGGGTTGATATGCTTCTCCTGTACGGATATCTGTATAGGAAATCTCTATGTCATAAAGAAGCTGCGGCAGAGTACCCGGATAAGTTTCTGACAGCTGCTGCATTGTCTGCTGTCCATCAGAACTCTCCTGTACATGAAGCTGCACATACCAGGGATTCCCTGTTACTGTTACTCCATTGACAGAAGAAATCTGAGCTGCAATACGGTTCCGGACAGTTTCCAGTGCCTCTCTGATCCCGGAATTCACCGCTGCCTGCTCATCCTCTGTCAGACTGTCGTAAGTGTCACTGGCAAGACAGAAATCTGCGATCATCTCTGAATCCAGATCTATTTCCTCTGCTTCTGCAGCTTTCTGAATATAAGAACACATGGTCTGTATATCCAGCATGGTTCCGTTGTCTTTCTTATTTTCATTTTCCGATGTTTCTTCTTCATATGCGCCAGTTTCTGTTTCTGATCCGGACGGTTCTGTTTCAGACTGAAACTCATCCGCAGCAGTCCCCTCCCTGTCAGAATCATCACTGTGTACTGCGGCAGAACTTTCTTCGGCCTGTTCTGTATGTATCTGTTCTGCCGGTGGCTCCTGTGCTCCCGGTACAGGACATGTAGTAACTGCCATTCCTGCACTGAGAAGCAGTGCCATCCATTGTTTATTCATTTACTTGCTTCCTCCGCTTTTTCTGATTCTACAATCAAACGGATAAAATCCTCCGCTTAGCAATTATTCGGTTAAATCACAAAATGACAGATGATTCTCTCCTGCAAAATGACAGGAGAGAAATAACATCTGCCTTATTTTTATTTATCTTTTTTTTCCGAATTTAACAGCAATTATCATGGCTATTACAATGTTTATCACAAAATTCCATCCAAAAGTATGTAGCCATATCCCTGACAGGTCTTTGATCCCTGATATATTATTATGGAATACAAATTCTTCTGAAATGAATATACCCGCTAAACTTGCGAAAAACATTGCCAAAACAGCCAGTAGAAATATTTTTATTATTCTTTTCATGCATTCAGAAACTATTTTTTTTGATTATCTTTGCTTTTTTTGGAAGAATGCAGTGTGCCAATAATGACACATTGCATTCTGACATTTTATTATTTAATGACTACTTTTTTTACTTTAGAGAAAGAACCGTATACTGCTTTGCCGTTTACTTTTCTGTAAGCGCGTACTTTGTAATAACGGGTCTTGCCTGTGGCAAGTTTCTCTTCTGTCATGCCAGTTCCTTTTGTGGCTTTTATACGGATATATTTACCATTTTTTGAAGCACTGGCATATACCTGATATCCATCAGCACCCTTTACCTTGCTCCATTCCAGAACTGCAGTTTTGGATGTAGATCCTACAGACAGAGCCGGGACAGAAAGAATTGCTTTCCCCTTTACTGCTGTTGAAGAACTTCCATAAACCTTCTTATCATTTACATTTCTGTAAGCACGTACTTTGTAATAATAGGTTGTTCCTGTAGCTGCTTTCTTATCAAGGAAGGTAACTGCACTGTTCTTTGCGGTTGATCCAATTGCTGTATACTTGCCATCCTTTGAAGCAGAGCGGTATACTCTGTAACCGTTTGCTCCGGAAACCTTATTCCATGTGACACGGATGGTGGTATAGTTCTCGGAATCAGTTGCTGCGATCTTTACTTTTCCAAGCTTCGCTTTTCCAATCACACCATCTTTGTCATAACTGCTTACAGTCTTTCCGCCCCATGTATAAGAATAAGCTCTTACTGTGTAATAGTAAACTCTTCCTGTAACTGCTTTCTGATCCTTATAGGAAATATCTGTTACCTGATCTGCAATCTTCTTCCAGCTTCCTGTTTCTGTTCTGCGGTATACTATATATCCATCTGCATTATCAACACTGCTCCAGCTTACCTGGATTGTCTTGTAATTGAGGGATTTTGTCTGCAGGTTAGCAGGCATATCTGCTTTGAAGGCGTCCTGTTTGCCTGCAAGTTCAATATGATAATCTGCAACAATGGTCTTGATCAACTCTAATTGCTTTGCATTCCACATATAGGACTTGCCTTCTGCACTCATGCTGTCGATGAGTTTCTGAAGTGCTGCAAGTTCTGCTTCTACACCTGCAATGTTCTCTTTGGTAACAGCCGTCGGAAGGTTACTGATCCAGTCATCTGCCTGCTGTGCATCAGAAATATCTTTGCCAGCTTTGTCGGCCTGTGCTGTCAGTGCGGCGATCACTTCTGCAAAAGTCATTTCCTGATTTCCGACTTTGACTTTCAGACCTGCCATTGCATTTTCCTGTCCCTGGTAATCTTTCGCATAACGGTCAAGGAGTGCTTTTACCTGTGGATAAGAATCTCTGTCTACAGGGTGGTCTTTTACAGTTGTGTAAATTAAAGCGGCTTCATCTGCGAAAAGCTGCTGGTATTCATTCTGACCTTTTTCATAAGTCAGAGCCATGGCGATCAGTTTCTCCATGTTCTCTACCAGTGCGGTGTTTTCACTTCTGAATTTCTTTTCTTCTGTTTCTGTTAACTGATCATAAGCGTTCTTAGCTGCTGCAATCTGTTTCAGCTCTGTTTCGGTAAGTGCACGTTTCGCAGTATCACCTGCTGCAGGAATTTCCTCTTCTGTGGAGAAATCTGCATCCGGTACTTCTGCTTCATCTGCAATTACAGAGTCAGGGGTCTCTTCATTCGAAACATCTGCAATGTCTTCTGATGACTGAATATCCATCTGCGCTGCAGGCTGCTCACTGATATCAGAAGTAAATGCATCTGCGCTTCCGTCTGAGAAATCAGAACCTTCTGCCGGAACTTCCTGTGCCGGGAGCTCTTCTGACTGTACAGCTTCCTGTGCTGCAGGTACTGTAGTCGGCTGAGGTGCTTCATAAGCGCGGACAGTCTCTGCATCCGGGAGTGCCTTGAGCATTGCTTTCAGTGCATCAGATTTCAGCTGATAGAGATAACCTTCTGCTTTTTCCAGAGAACTTAAGTTTGTAACCTGAGCTTTCTGCTGATCATCAAGAGTATTGTATAATACTCTTGCATTTGCCACATAATCTTTCCAGCTATTCCAGATCTTCTCTGTCGGTACGTTGTTATTCTTTTCTGTCAGTTTCAGAGGTCCGTCAGACAAAGCACCTGTAGAGGATGTGGTGATATTCAGTTCATCAATAAAGGAAATCACATAGCTTACTTTTGCATCTGTACTCTGGCGTCTGATAAACAATTCTGCCTTCTCAAGCTCTGCATAGTTCGTAACACGTTTCTTCTGATCTGCTGTCAGTGCATCATAAGCGGTTCTGGCTTCTATGACAAGAGCCTGTTTCTTCTGATAATTATCGGAAGTCACTTCACCGATTGCCTTGATCTTATCTACAACTGCGGCTGCAGCTTTCAGATCCGGGATCAGGCTTCTCAGTGTCTGTAAAACGCTGTAGTTAGTTACCAGAGCTTTCTGTGCTTCAGTCAGTGCATTGTACTGTGCCTGGATGTTATCAAGAAGCTGCAGAACATACGGATTAAGGGTTAAGTTATCGGCAGAAGGAAGGGCATCAATTGCTGCGATTACCTTCTCAGCTGCTGCTTTATCCTTTTCTTTCTGTTCCTGCTGTTTCTCCAGTTCTTTTATCTTAGCTTCTGCTGCTGTCAGCTTAGAGTAATTGGAGATTACAGTTTTTGATTCATCATCAAGTGCATCATAGAGATTTCTTGCCTTTACGACGGCGTCTTTGTCTTCCAGTGTCAGTTTGTCTGCTGCTGGGAGAGCATCGATGGCTGCGATTACTTTTGTGATAGAATCGCCTTTGCCGTTTTCTGCTTCGAGGAGCTTTCGCAGTATGTCTTTGTTGAAAATTGCTTTATACTTTTTGTCTAAGTTCTCGTAAGCGTTTCTTGCTTTTTCGATTTCTTCTTTTGTGCTGCTATCGTTAAGTGCAAGAATCAGGTCGTTAACTTTTTTGGTTGGGACATCAACGTCTGTAAATACCCAGAATGCCGGAACATTTTCGTTCTTAATGTTTCTTTCATATGAACGTACGAAGGAACATAAACCCCGTGCAATCTGTGCTGGATCATAACTGAAAAATCCTGGTAACGTACTTTCTGAATAACTAGTATCTTCAAAATTAATCTGATCAAATACAGCATCCAGAATGTTATTTCCATTTTTTGTATATCCACTTGCATAATCCAGAATGTTCACATTGAATTCACTTGCAAAGAATAAAGCCTGAGCATTATTCCATGCATTGTTTCCATAGGTAGGACAACCTGTTTCATATCCATAAGTACAAAAGGCTCCAGTTGCTCTCTGACCGATTATAGGATATCTTTTTTCAGCAGAATCAATAGCTGCTTTTATATCCGGATCGTCATCATACCAGTAAATAAGAGGCTGCCAACCCATTGAGTTATCTGCATTGACAAATGCTTTATCTTCTGCTGTTTTTAATCCATTTGCGCATTTAATAGCCCAAGTTTTCATGTCTTCATCTGTAAAAGTTTTAGAAGTAGAGGAATATCCGGCTGCTTTGATTGCATGAATCATATATTCATATTTATATATCAGACCTTCATCCATATCTTTTACAGTTCCAAGTGCAGTTAATAAATCTACAGAAGAGATATCTCTTATGTCATATCCAATAGCTTCAATAGCCAGAGCAAGCTTGGCAATATCTGTTACTTTGTATATTTTTGTAAAATCTGTTCCATTGTCTTTCAGATTCTGGAGATATGTTTCGGTATTTGCAAACCATCTGTCAAAATAAGTGCTGTCCCCATATGGAACATATCCGCATCTGGCTGCTGTAAAAATCGCCCAGATATTGGTATTTTCATAGGAAGGAGAATCCATTGGCCCGAAATTATCATTCTTTTCACAATAGGTCATGATAACCTGGATTGCTTCTTTTGCTTTGGCATAATATGCATCCCACTGGTCTTCTGGAATTCCGTTTTCTGTGCCTTTCATTTCTGTGACATTGGCAGTTCCATCTACCATTTCAACAGAAAATTCATAGCCGTCATCTTCTGCCTGATCTGAATCTGCGATGGTAAGGGTCGGCTGGTTCTTCCAGGTTACCTGCACCGGTCTCACACCCAGGAAGTTCATATCTATCTTGGCTGACTCTATATCTTTCTCCAGATCACAGTTTAAAGAAATTCCATATTTCTCTACATATGCCTGCTGTTCTGCAGTTAAATCCGTAAATTCTACTCCTGTGACAGTTCCATTGTCATCACCACAGTATGGATAATAGTAAGTATCTGTTCTTCCATATTTATTTTTGTCCTTGGTACTGGTGGTGTTCCATTCCTTATCTGCTACAAGAGGTCTGGCTTTCAGCACAACTTCTTCAGTTCTTGGATTATAATAAGGATAACCTTCGTTCACATCTGAAGAAATAGACCATTTTTTATCAAAATCAAATCCTTCATATGTGGACTGCTGCTTCATTTGTTCTGTAGTTCTGCCGTAAGTTTCTTTATCAAATAATTGATAAAAACTCTTTTTTAAGTTACAGACAGCAATTAATTGTGGCGCCCGGGTTTCATTGTAATAGCAATTTGTAGTTTTAAATAGTTCGGATTTTTTTCCGTTTGCGCCCATAAATTGCGCAATAATTCCAGCACGTCTGTCTGGAATATTCGCTTTATTCCACTCTTCTACAAGTTTAATTAATTTTGCTCCATAAATTCCATTACTATAACATGAGGTAAAAGTAGAATTATATGATTGAGTTCCTCTTCCAAACTGAAAAAGTTCTAAGTCAGAGCGCAATTTTGTAGATGCTTGGATTTTATTTATTAATTCTTCTACATTTGTACTATCTGATAATTCATAATTTATAGATATATTACAGTTGTTTATGTCACTATTTCCACTACAGTTAAATGAACCTATTTCTAAACCACAAAAATCATCACCACCGATGGAAATGATTGTATTTGCTGTAAGTTGTATGCCTTCAATTTTTGATTCGTTTAGAACTGAATTTACTAAAAGCGAAACAGCTGGAAACGCTTTTCCGGAAAAATATGCATCAATGTTACATTGATTTATATTAATTTTTGTATTTTTTAAAACGCCACCGTTTAAAAAAAATGGAAATACACTATTTGCGGTAGTGTAATTTTGAAGTGCATCAGTTTTATATTCGATAGTGTGTCCTTTTCCATCAAAAGTTCCAGAAAAAGAGTTAGTTATATCAGAACAATTATTGGGGGTTTCAACTATAATATCATTATTTAAGATTATTTTTTTTCCCTTTAATTGATCATCACTAGTTTCTACCATATTAATGAAATTATGAAAATCTTCTTCTGTTTTAATTAAATAATTTCCTTTTTCGTCCTGTGCTAATACAGATGATTGATCTCCATATACATTAAATGTTAGAAAATTCATTACTATAAATGCAAATATGAACATTAACTGTAAACTATTAGATAAATATTTTTTTATTGTAATCATTTTCTCCTGTCTTTCATTATGTTTTAGAAAAATATCTTTAAAACATAAAGGTAGGAACTATTAATGTTCCCACCTTTATGTATAAAAATTAATTCCATGCTTTCTGGAATACCCACTGTCCAGTGCTATCCTGCATGTATCCATTTAAGCCAACATCTAAGCCCATCATCATGGAAAAGTCTAAGACAACAACATCTTTATCTGTAAGAACAGTATCTACACCATTATATGGTGCTTCTTTTCCATCGCCTATTTTTAACATCCAGCCGGAATAATTATTGTAATCCAATTCAGATAATAAATTTGTGTAATTAACTTTATTATTCCAAGTAGAGTTAGTAACTAATTTTAAACTCTTTTCCGTAGCATTCAAATTATCTAAATTCATATACGGTAAATTTGAGGCAATGTCATCGAAACTTACAGTGCCGTCTTCAGCAAAATATTTATTGTTATTTGAATGACCTGTATCATCTACGTAAGGAATATAATTAATTCCATACTGAGATTTAGCCCAATAAATTTTTCCCTGATGATGATAAGTTTTTCCACCAATTGTAACATCATCATCTGCGGTTGTTGAACCATCTGCGATTTTTAATGCATCTAAAGCAGTTGAACCTTCTGGTACTTCAACAGTATGTGGTGCTACGATAGGATTAACACCTAAAGAACTTCTTTCAATTGCAACAGTAACGGTGATATTTTTAGTAGTAGTATCACCTTCAGTTGCAAATGCAGGTACGCACATGCTGATGACCATAACACCACCTGTGAGAACTGCAACTACTCTCTTTTTCATTCCTTTGCTCATTGTACTTTTTTCCATTTGTAAGTCCTCCTTTAAAATTTAACTTTTTTCGCAGGTTATCCTGCAAAATATATCATTTCGCAGCTTTTTCAGACCACGTTGATACCTGTTTTCCCTAAAAAAGGGTATAAAAAATAAACCTCCGTTATGCCTACAGATGTTTGTTTTTTATTTTTTACTAAAGTCCGTCTCCTGACTTAAAGTTCCAACCTACTTGCTGCCCTTCTCGGAAAAGATCTTTCCAATGGTTTCGCAGCATTCGTCCTTATTACAGTGGGGATAAACCGTACCGGTATCTCACCGGATTTCCGAAAACTAAAGGGATAAAAAGCGACTTCCGATATTCAGTTATCAAAGTGCAAAAAAAATCCCCACCATACTGGCAGGGAATATAATGTACAGATTGAACTTTCACTCATATCCTTCGCATTATAGTATTCCCTTTGAATACCATTACAAGAATACAGTGAACTGCAGACTAAATATACTGCAAGGGAACGGAACCCTGTTTGGGATTCTCACCCAACGATTCTTCAATCATTACCGTAGTAATAAGCTGTACATATGCGCTAAACGCTATTTATTTAACAAACTAATCTTAACACCCCCCCCCAGTGCTTTGTCAATCTTTTTCACAATTTTACATAAATGAAAATCCAAAGATGACCAAAAACTTCCTCCTGCCAGTTATTCTTATTTTCCGACCAGCAGGAGGAAGTTTCCTTTGCGTTACATATTATACTCTTTATAAAGTTCTTTCCGTTTCTCAGCATCCGTCGCAGCACCCTGAACTTCCGCACTTCTTCCATCCAGGATCAGACGATTGATCAAAACACCAAGACGCGTTTCGCCCTGAAGCTCTCCAATGACTTTTCCTCTTGCCTCTCCACGTGCTTCTCCAATAGACTCTCCCAGAACCTTTCCTTCCGCACGTAATCTTTCAGATTCCAATTCTAACACTTTTCCACCCATAGTCTCACCTAACCTTTCCCGGACTACTTCCTCATCACGGCAAATGTAATCCGATATTTTTGTAATCAGTTTATTTAAATTCGTGTATAACTCTGCCCTTCCTGTTTCTGTCAGTTCTTTTTCCAGCATTACTCGGATATCTTCGTATTCATCCAACAAAGACTGCAGCTTTTCCGGATCTTGATTTATTCTATGTATCTCTTTCTCATACCGCATAATATAAAACGGCAAAAACATCAGCAGATTCTTCTCGAAAATTTTATCTTTCGTATATTCATCAAGTTTTACAGTAGGGATACGGTATCTGCGTCCGTACTTTCTGGCCGAATCTAAAGCAATAGCAAAATCATACTCGATCATCCGGATTGCCATTGTGGTATCATCAACACTCTGACATTCGATATGATACAACTTCCTTCCAATCCTCAGGCAGGAGTCTGTAATAATCTCACCATTCTCCTGATGATGCTCATTTCGAAGCTGTATAATCTCTACATCCTCCGGATATGAAGTCTGAAATACTTCATTAATTAACGGTACTGCTAATTGCGGTATCTTCTCAACCATTGTACGAAATACGTCATCGAAGATCGTATTATTCATTAAATCCCTCGCTTTCATTATAGCATTTTCACAAGCTTTCTAAAACCCCGAACTACGGTTGACTACAAAAAAATTCACTTTTAATTGTTTCTGCCTCCTCTCCTTCAGACAAAACAAAAAGGCAGAATATCACGATACCCACAACAATTTTGTTTTGTCAGTATTATAAAATAAAAAAATTCTGGTGAAAATGTCGGCGAACGCCAGATAATCCTGCCTTGAAATGCCAGATCAGGCGGCAGGTGATAAATTTTCACTA
>OBLF01002378.1_pt1 | contig 12993 bp, 10 predicted proteins | sample 1519231 | NCBI WGS metagenome assembly OBLF01 (sample SAMEA2602895, study PRJEB22501) | metagenome | reverse complement strand
CATCGATGATATTTTTCATCACCGTATAATGGGGAAAAAGGTTAAAATTCTGGAACACCAGTCCGAAACATTTCCGGATCTTATGTAATTCTGCCTTGGACGCATATTCGCACTGTATTCTGCCGTTTTTATCCGTTTTCTCCGAAGCTGCCGTCTGCCCTAAATAGATCAGCTCACCACCGTCCATTTTCTCCAGAAGCGTTGCACAGCGAAGCAATGTGGATTTGCCGGAACCGGAGGGGCCGATGATGGAGACAACTTCTCCTTCGTTAACCTTCAGGGATATATCCTTCAGCACCCCGTTGCCGTCAAAACTTTTTTTCACATGATTCATTTCCAAAAGGACCATATTTCCGCACTGCTCCTATCTGTAATAAGATGTCTTCTTCTCCAGATACTCCATGAAAGAAGCCACCACGAGATTGAAGATATAATAGAACACACCTGCTGCCAACAGGGGAAGCACACTGGTCTGTGCCGCTCCGATCTGCTTTGCCACCGTGAACATTTCCGCAATGGAAATGGTAAATGCCATGGAAGTATCTTTGACCAGCGTAATGGTCTCATTGGTCACTGGCGGGAGAACCCGCTTCACCACCTGCGGCAGAATGATCTTCACGAAAGTCTGTGCCTTGCTGTAGCCCAGCACCTCCGCAGCCTCATACTGCCCCACCGGTATGGACTCAATGCCCGCACGGTAGATCTCTGCAAAATATGCCGCATAATTGATCACGAATGCCAGTATCACCGCCGGGAAACGATACCCCGTTCCCACCTGCATGCGGAATACATAAAAGGGGGCAAAATACACCACGATGATCTGTAACATCAGAGGGGTTCCTCTCATGATGGATATGTATATTTTGGAGATAATGCGGATCACCTTACATCCTGACATTCTTCCGAAGGCTACGATCAGCCCCAGAGGAAGGGAAAACAAAAGGGTCAGTACAAATATTTCCACCGTTATCAGAAAGCCCTCTGCCAGTTGGGCACTCATGGTCAGCAAACTCATGAATTCTACTCCTTAACTATCCTTAGTTGATTATTTACCGAGACATACGCTGTCGGTCAGTCCCCATTTTTCAGCGATCTGTGCGAAGGTACCATCCGCTGCCATTTCGTCCAGTGTCTTCTGTACGGTATCTCTCAGTTCATCATTACCCTTCAGGAAACCTACTGCATACTGCTCTACAGCCAGCTTGTTGTCCTCGCCCTGCAGCATAACGAATTTTCCTTCTTCTCTCTGCGCAATCTGATACTGTGCCACACCGATATCAATAGCTACGGCATCTACCGCACCCTGCTCCAGATCCATGAAAGCGGTATTGTAGTCCGCATATTCGATCAGCTGGGAGAAGGAATCACGCAGTGCAATGTTGTCTGCATTTTCTTCATCGTTCAGAGCAGCCAGCGCAGAGGAATCCTTCTGTACTGCTACCACCTTGCCTGCCAGTTCTTCCTTGTTCTGTACACCGGAAGCAGACGCTACGACGAATACCTGACTGTTGTCGATATAGGGCTCTGTCCAGGTGTAGGCATCTTCTCTGCCGTTCATGGTGAAACCGTTCCAGATACAGTCAATGGCTCCGGAAGAAAGCTCCATATCCTTGGCATCCCAGTCGATAGGCTGCTTTACCAGCTCCCAGCCCTGTCTCTTACATACTTCTGCTGCCAGATCCAGGTCAAAGCCTACATATTCTCCACTGTCATCACGATATCCGTAAGGGGGAAATTCCGCATCGAAACCTACGGTAAATGTTTTCTCAGATCCTTTAGAACCACAGCCGGTAAGAGCACCTGCTGCCATGCTGATTGCCAGTAATGCCACTAATACTCTTTTCATAATACATCCTCCCGTTCTGCCACTCACTGTTGGCCGCGTCGTATACTTTAGCATGGTAAATTGCTAACACGGTGTCATAGTAACACAACGAGAGGTGTCTTGTCAATTCTTTATCGGTCGTACCGCTCCACCATGGCCAGGATCTCCTGGGCATATTTCGGATAGGTGGCTGCGATGTCTTTTACTTCGTTTCTTGCACTCTCCGCTACTTCCTGATTGTAGTCCATCTGTTTACGGAGCACCTGTCTTCTCTGGATCAGTTCGTGACGGATCTCCACCATTTCCCGCTTGTCCAAAAGCGCAGCTGTCTGGCTGATCCAGCGCTCCGGCATCTGCACACGGTAACCGGCCAGCTGCTGTACCAGCTGCTTCTGGTAGTACTCGATCTTAGCTTCCGCCTCTGCGAACTGCTTCCGCTCTTCCTTTTCGTCCTGATACATTTTCCACTGTTTTTCCAGCTTTGCTGCACTGTCCGTATTGTACTTCAGATACAGATATTCCATCAGCTGACAGTTGTTCACATAGCGGATCTTGACTTTATTCTGCAGCTGGATGATCTTGTTGATGGTCTTCTCCACCCGCTGCAGTTCCCGTCCTGCATCCATGTACCGGATGCAGACATAGGAGATGGCTACAGCTCCTGCACCTACTGCCAGAAAAAGTCCCACATAGACATCCATTTCAAAAGCATACTGCAGGATCACCAGCATGATCACACAGACGATCAATGCCGTAAGGAAAATGACAGCCATGCCCCGTTGGTTGTTCATCAGATTCTCCAGCTCATTTCTCCGGTATTCATAGGCATGTCGTTCTCCGTCCAGTCTGTGCAGATCCTGCCTTATCAGATTGCCGTATTTCTCGCCGTCCCGAATCTTCTGAATGCCTTCTTCAATCTCGTTCTCTCTTTTGCGGATCGCATAGAAGTCCGCATCCCGCATACGGTTCTTCTTTTCCCGGTATCTGCTGCGTTCCTGTTCCAGCCCGGCCAGCTTGCCGGCCACCCGGTTGACCTCTTCTCTCTGCTCTGCTGGCAGGGCCTCAATCTCATCCGTATCCGTCAGATAAGAAGTCACCAGCGTATACTCTCCCGTCAGGAGGTCGATCTCCTTGGAAGCCTCTGCGATCTGCTCCAGGCAATTTACAATGTAACGTTTTCTCTGGTCTTCCTCATCAAAATTCACACCGTTGCGGGTATAGACCAGCTGTTCCCAGTCCTCTTCCTGCTGTATCGGTTCTTTTTTCTTAAATAAACGGTTCCACCACGCCATAATTCTCTCCTGCTGTCTTCTCTATACGCTGACACTTGTCCGGTAACTGTTTTTCAGTGCCTGAGTCAGTCTCTCATTTTCCGCATCGTATTTCACCCTGTCGTTCACCCGCCAGTCACCACGCAGCCGTAGCTGTCGGTACTCCGGCTGCTGTTCCCATTCCCGTTCAAATTGCTCGATCCGCTTTTCCAGTTCCAGGGACTCCGTATAATTTTCCGGATTCTGCGCTGCAAATGCCACATAGGCATCCTCCGTCAGTTCCATTCTCTTTGCCGCCAGATAAGCATCCAGGTGTTCTCTGTCCGGATCGGTCTTCCAGGCTTCGTTAAAGTAATATGCCGCCTTGTCATAAAACATCAACCCTGTCAGCGCCACACCCTTATTGTGCAGGATCGCCGCCCGGACTTTTCCCGCCGGAAGTTCCTTTCCTTCCTGTTCCAGATGGTTCCAGGTCTCCAGTAGCATATCATATCCACGGATGGCTGCCGCATATTTTCTTTTTTCCACCATATAGTCGATCTGGCTCTTGCGTTTCTCCAGATTGCTGAGTCCGGCTCCCTGCTTCAGTACCTGCTCCACCTGCAGGATTTCTTCCGGATCGTACATCCCCACATATTGCAGGATCGTCACCACGAACACACTTAAGGATCCCTGCTTATGTACCATGGGGTAGAGCTGTTTTGCCAGTTCCCACACTTTACATTCTTCTCCGATCCAGTCCACCAGCTTATCGTTCATGATGGACAGGTCTAACAGGAATGCATTCTCCTTTAGGCAATAGCACAACTCTTCCATACTATAGACCCGGATATCCAGGCCTTCCACATTATAGGCATTCTCGCAATATTCTCCTACACACAGACTTGCCTTCATTTTTCATCCTCATTTTCTCTGCCCCGGGCAGATCTACAACTCTATTTCTTCCTTCCAGATATGATGCGTAGCTGTTCGGAAGCTGCCAAAACCAAGATCCTCCAGTTCCACCTGCAGATGTGTTTCATCCTTCATCTCCACCTGAATCCGCAGTCTGGTGATTCCTTCCTGCAATTCTTCCGGCACGATTCTGGCGATCCGGCTGCCCTTTCCCGTCAGGGACGTGATCAGGATCTCCACCGCTCTTCCTTCCAGCAGGTAAAACTCCATGGTATTCTGCGCCTCGTACCAGTTGATTCCGGCGTCTAACAGTGCCTGATAGGATTCCTCTCCCTGTCTGCGCACTTTCATACCGATATTGGATTTCAATTTATCCTGTCCCAGATAGACATGATTTTGTCCGTTTTCACTGGGATGCAGTCGCTCCATCATGCTGTAGCAGGCACCCTTGCTGAACAGGTTGTTCCCCTGAAAGACTCTCCGTCCACGGCACAGATAGCGTAGCGATTCTTTCATCCATTCTTGAGAAAACTCTTCCCCGATCAGATATACCGAGGACACCATCCGGTTCTCGCATAGCTGTGTGGCGATCTCCAGGAACTTTTCATCCGATTTTTCCACCGGAAAAGGGAATTCCCGCTCTTCGATGTACGTTACCACCGGCGTCGTATGGCAGTTGCATTCCATATAATAAGTCTGGATGGAACTGTCCCTATACTCGCACAGCACGCTCCCCTGCTTCCACAGATTTTCCGGCTGATACAGATTGTAATAATAAAAGCTCTCCCGATGGCTCTGAAAACAGACAGCATCCGTCTTCAGGTGTAATGCCTCCACTGCCTGCGTCAGCACCTCCAGCATTCCTGCATCCAGTTCCTCGCAGGTGATCATCAGGGCCCCGATCCGCTCTGTGGAAGTCATCTGGGACAGCATTCCCAGACTACGCTTGAGAAAAAGAGTCAGTAGTGCCACCGGATCCAGAGTCGTTCCATCGATCTGCACCGGTTCCCCATCTTTTGCCAGCTTCAGAAGATGCTCCACCAGGATTCCCTCTTCTTCCTCCGCATGCCGGAGGGCTTCACTTCCATAGAACCACTGGTTGACTCCCTGTCTCTTGCTCAGGACCAGGGGAATCGTATAGACCTGTGAGCCTGCAACGGAAGACAATGTGGTGATCTCTTCTTCCCTGCCTGTGACATAGCAGCTGATCTGCGCATAATCTTTCCCCAGGTCATAACCCACTATAACTTTATCACTTCCCGGCAGTCGCATGTTCTTCCGCCTCCTCTCCTGCTGTCTTTTTTTATCTTTACTGCAATGTGAACAATCTGTGATCCAGATATTCCCTGCGGTAATATTCCTCGATCAGATGATCCAGTGTCGTATCGTCCTGCAGTGTCATGCTGATCATCATATCATTGATAATCTCGTATTTGCTGTCCGGACTTTCATTCATAATATCGCTCTTCTGCAGGCTTCCGCTCTCCGTCAGCTGTTCTTCGTTCTCTGATTCTTCCATAATGTAATATTGAAGATTCTCCCCGAAAAACAGTACGAATTCCTTGAAAAATACACCGCTGTATACTTCCTGCATATATTCCGACAGGTAATCCTCCGCCTGCCCGTTCTCATGCATCATCACATAATGAATCCTTGCACGGACGCCGCCTCTTGTGTGATACTCCACGATAGTCTTGTCCTTCATCTCCTGCAGCTGTGGCAGGCAGTCCTGATATTCCCTGAAAAAGTTCAGATGAATGTGGTCCTTCATCATTTCCTCCAGGAAATTCCGGACCAGAGTTTCATCTTCCCGCTCCAGCTTGTCCTTATTCTCCGCATAGAATTTCAGATAAGCCAGCTTGCAGATCCGCTGGGTCTCTTCTCCCCGCAGATAGCAGTTACGGATCTCCCGGAATACATATTCCTCCGTGATCTTCTCCCGGCAGAAATAATCATAAGAGCTCTGTACAAGCACAGCTTCCTCGATCTCCTGTCTGGCTCCCTGGGATACATAATAACGGAAAATATCCATCCGCTCTCCCACAAATGCCCCGGAGAACAGCATCTGCAGCAATATCTTTTCACTTAAGCTGTAGCAGTCTATCTCAAAGGATCTTGCCGCTTTCCAGATGTCACGCAATTCCTTCGTGGTACCGGTGGCATAACGCACCAGATACTCTAAAATTCCACCGTTGTATTTTCCCTTGCGGAACACCGTCAATGCCGCCGCATACAGGACTGCCTCTCCCTCATGGACCGACTGCGTGATCACACCGTCCGTAAGCCGCAACAGAATCTTGGCCTCCACAAAATAAGGGGTATATGCTTCGATCCAGGCATATGCCTTCTCATAATTTCCCCGCAACACCAGAAAACGCAGGATCAGTTCCCGCTGTTCCTCCGTAAAGCCGTCCCCCTGCAGCTCCTGCAGGTATTCATCCAGTGCCTGCAAATTATCCGCGTCGAAATAGGCCTGTACCAGCTGTACCGCAATCTCACTGCGCAGCTTCGGCTCCACGGCATCGCTTTCCACCAGTCTTGCCATCCGCATCAGCTTTGTGGAAGATATGGTCTCTTCTGTTCTGCCGTTCTCCATGAAATACAGATCCAGTTCTGCCGTATCCGGCACATAATGTTCCAGAAGTCTGAGATATTTCCCCGGTACCAGCAGTTTTTCCAGGGTATATTCCACATTTTTAAGGAACCTGTTACCATATGCATCCTCAAAAGCAATGGTATAATCATTCCCGTAGACTGCCACCCAGGCCGTGCCGTTTTGCAGAGGCGTCTCGGACAGTATCAGATTCCCCGGCTGGCTGACGATCACCTTACGCATTCTGCTGTCATCCACTCTTACCATATGGGCAAACAACAGACGGGACAAAGGCTTCGCCATAGCTTCCGTTACAATGGCCGGAGACAGGAATTCCTGATACAGTATTGCCAGATGTCTGTTAATATGCTGCTTCTGGATCTGGTCAATGACGAACCGCTCCATTCTCGGCTCGTAATGTTCGTACAGTTCCTCATAATCTTTCCGGTGTTTTAACAGATACGCATACAGGAACGCACTATGTTCATAATCCAGATTGCTCTGGAAAGAAAAATACATCAGAATCACTTTCGGAAGCTCCAGCACAGCATCCAGATCTACCGACGCCATATAATATTCATAGAGATTCGTGATCCTCAGATGGCTTTCCACACCCATCTGATACCACGTGAAGGCATCCGGTCCCGTCTTACTTCCCTTGATCAGAAGGCTGCACACCTCCTGCAGGATCCGCACATCCTTCTTTTTCTCATACAGTCTTCGTAAAATTCTGCCCAGTAGTGGAGAATACTCTCTGACTCTTCCCGACAGATACAACAGCTGTTCGATCAGGCTGTCGTTTACCGCATCCTGACGGACACCGAAGTTCAACACCTGCAGTTCAAAACTGTTCAATTTACGTAGCAGCGCCGGATTGCCGTTCAAAAGGGCCAGTGCTTCCAGGTAGATCACCGGACTGGTGCAGCCGTACTGGTACTGTTTTTCTAAGAACATCCATTTCCCGGAGGTTGAACGATTGTATTCCTCCGACAGATACAACAGCAGCCATGCCACACGCCAGCGGGTCCTGTCATAGCGGTAGATCTGTTCCACCTGCTCCGCCATTTGCAGTGTATACTGGGGGTCCCTGTGGATCAGTGTGGTCAGATACAGATAGTAAGCCCACTGTTCTCCGCCGGTAGCTCCCTGGGCTTCCAACATGTCCGCCGCGTGATCCAGGATCCATCCGGCTTCATTGTAGCGTTCCTCTGTGATCAGAAGCTGTGCCTGGAACAGTCTCGCCGGCACATCCTTCTCATCCATGGTCACCATGCGCTCCACCAGTTTGCCGGTCTCCGCGAGCCAGGTTCCCGTACCGATCTTTTTCAGTCTCGATTCTTCATAATATTTCATGATCTTTGTGATGCACTGCATATGACTGTGATCCGCATGCCGGGCCACTACACCGTCTCCCAGCTGTACCATGACCGGGATCTCCAGTGAAGTATAAGCATTATATATGTAGACTTTACCGAAATTTTTGCCAGGTCTGCACAGGCTGCTGTCGATGTAGACCGGCAGGCGGCAACGGTTTCCCAGGAAATCATCGTCTGTAATGTTTTCCTTTTCCGTAAAGACAAATTCACCCTCACACTCGATCTGGAGATTCGTATATCCCCAGCCGTTCCTCACGATGGTCAGATTGTTCTCCGTGACGCCGTAATTATCTGCGCTGCGAGGCAGTTTTTTCACCAGTTCTTTCTCTTCCGTCAGGAATTCCAGCTGTTGCTTTTTGTTGATACAGATCAGGAATTCCTCCACATTTTGTTCGTTGCCCTCATAAGTGGACAGGATCCGGTAACTGTCATAGAAATGGGCATCGTTCCCCTGGAACAGCCGCAGAAATTCCGGATCATAGAACAGCCGCACAGCTTCCTTCCAGTTGCTCTTCGCCAGGTTGGCAAAATGGAACAGATTCCGGATAGCCCCGATGGAAGAATTCAACATCCCATGCTCCACCGTCACCACAAAAGGAAGATTGTATTCTCCTCTGTTGCTGACTACGGAAAAAGAGCCCTTGATCACATCCCCTTCCTCCAGATCTTCTCCGTGGAAGCAGTAAAAAATTTCTGCATCGGAGCCGGTAAACTGATCCGTCATACATTCCATCCGAAGATGGTCCGAGATCACGGATCCCTTTACATAGCCTTCCGACGCAGAAAGAATGTGAAAAGAGCCCTCATATATTGTCCCCTGTGACAGGGAAATCTCTATTTTAGCGCAGGAGAATTCCAAAGAACCGTTCTCATAATCGAAGTTTCCTCCTAAAATTCTATCAATAATCTCCTGCATGTACCTTCACCCGTTCCCTGTTGTCATTTGGATTTATTATACCAAATTTACCAGTTGAGGGCAAGCTGTAGACCCGGTTAGTCCAGGTTTAATTTTCGGTTCATGATGTAATAAGATACGCCGTACATGATGGCCGCAATGAGCAGACTGGTGATCACGTTAATATCATAGGCGGAATTGGTGCTCACCGTGATTCCACTGGCACTGTTTGCGACATTGGCACCAAACATGAATGCGCTCTGTACGGTGCTGCCGATGATGGACGACAGGATCGTCAGGCCGGCATATGCCAGAATTCCCATCAGGCCTTTATGTTTGGAGGAAAGCTGTCCGATGGTCAGCGCTCCGAACAGGGTGACCATAGCAATGAAAGGTCCTGCCACATAGGTTAAGAGCAGCGTGATTCCATAATGCAACAGATTGATCCCCATCTCTTCTTCGTATGTTCTGCCAAGTTCATAAAAAGCATCTGCCAGAAATTCCCAGATATTCCCATTATATTGTGTCAGTACACTACTCAGTTCACCGATATTTAAAAGTCCTGTCATCAGAGACACGATCAGTGCCACCACAGAGATACCGATGCCTATCGTAATGAACAGATACCAGACACCGGAGACCAGTACCTTGCTTAAAAACAGCTGGTTAGCTGTTACCGGCAGGGTGTGGGACAGATAGCCTTCATCCGTATACATACTGCGGTAAAAGCGGATGCCCAAAAAAATCAGCATTCCCCAGGTGGAAGCCAGCAGCATGATCACATACAGGATCAGTGTTGCCACAAAGGAAGAGAGTACAAACCAGCTCTGTGTCGCATTCATGTTATTGCCGTCCGCAATCTCCGTTACCAGTCCTCCCGGCATGCGTAATACCACGCAGCCGATCACAGTGACCACAAACATTCCAAGGAGCATCAGTACGCCCGCTTTCCAGGTATTTTTCCATTCATATTTCATCAACTTTCCTAACATGCGAATACCTCCCTGAAGTAAGCATCTACAGACTTACCCTTCTCTTCTCTGATATTGTCAACGGATGTATATAACACCAATTGACCGTAGCGCATGAAGATCACTTCATCCAGCACCTGCTCCACATCCTCGATCAGGTGAGTGGAGATCAACACGGTAGCTTCCGGATTGTAGTTGTTGATGATGGTGCGCAGGATGTAATCTCTCGCTGCCGGATCCACACCGGCAATCGGCTCATCCAAAATATACAGGCTGGCATTCCTGCTCATCACTAAGATCAACTGTACCTTCTCCTTCGTACCTTTGGACAATGTCCGCATTTTCACTGCAGGATCGATCCCCAGACTCTTTAACATCTCTTCCGCACGTTCCCTGGAAAAGTCTGTATAAAAGTCCTGAAAGAAATCCAGAATCTCCCGGATCGTCTGATTCATGGTCAGATACGTGCGGTCCGGCAGATAAGCTACCTTGCTCTTGGTCACCGGTCCTACATAATTTCCGTCGATCATAATAGTGCCTTCCGTCGGTGTCAGCAGACCGTTCAGCATTTTGATCAGTGTCGTCTTACCGCTGCCGTTGGGTCCCAACAGGCCAATGATCTTCCCCTTGGGGAGACTTACGGTCAGATTGTTCACAGCCACATTGGCACCATATTTCTTGGTCAGATTTACAATTTCTACCAGATTATTCATTTCTATTTCCGCCTCTCTTTATTTTCATCATAAATTTGCACCCCTGTCAGGCCTGTACCTTATCGAAGAGATTCCGGATCTCCTCTCTCTGATATCCCAGTTCCTGCATGTTGTTGATAAAATTCCGGACATGCCCGGCTGCCAGCTGTTCTCTGGTATTCCCGATCAGCTCAGTGTCCTCCGTCACGGTTCTGCCGCTGGTGCGCTGTGTCACGATCAGGCCGCTCCGCTCCAGTTCTGCAAAAGCTTTCTGCATCGTATTCGGGTTCACCGCCGCCACGGCCGCAAGATCTCTGACACTCGGCAGCTTCTCTCCCGGCTGATATTTGCCGGACACGATCTCTTTCTGGATCCGCTCCACCAGCTGCGCATATATGGGTCTGTCAGCATCCAATTCCCACGCCATTCCTATCATCCTTTCTTGTTTCTTATTTTCTGTTTCTTATTACCTGTCACGCATCGTTTCTATCGATGCCTCCCCGGGTCCCTCATTGTCTTGTTGTTTTACTGTATTATTTATTTAATACAATAATACGTTATTTATTTTTATCTGTCAAGCGGATTTTATGCTTGTCCGGGAAAATTGTTGGAATTACACTTGTTACAACATGGTAAATGGGAAGTTACGCGGCTCATTGCTCGCGTAACTTCCCATTTACTACGCATCCGGCTCCGAAATACGTGTCACCCCCACATAAATATCCGAGATTTCAAACCATGTAGGATAATCCACGATTCCGGTCTGAGGAAGATTAAATATCTTCTGGAACGTCCGGACAGCCTCCGCAGTACCGGAGCCATAGATTCCGTCGGGTGTCAACGTAGGAATCGCCGGATAATTTCTGGCGATCCGGTTCAACTGCTGTTGCAGCTGACGGACTTTTTCCCCGGAAGAACCGATAGTCAGATCATACCCCGGCCAGGAAGAAGGCACTCCCGAAATAATATCTGCGGAATTGATATACATATCATTGCCGTAATAATAATGAATGATATCAATAGCGGAATATCCCTGATCCGCCAATGACTTGGAGCCCCACTGGCTCAGCCCCCGGCAGGTAGTCCGATTACCGTCACAATACGATGTGAAAATGGGCTGTCGTACACCGGGCCTTGACAAATAGTTGGTAAAAATGGAATCTACCAGATAGTCGATCTCTTCGAACACATTTCTGCCATAGATCCATTTTTGATCATACGCCGTAGAAGAAGTTATCGTAAAATCGTATCCACGTCCCCTGTACCACTCCGTATATATACGGTTTAACGTAAATGATTGAATGACCAGAATATTAGCATAAATTGCACTCTCCGGCCAGGTGGAATAAATCTCGCTGGAGGCCACATTTTTAATGTAATCCTTATAGCGCACCCAGTAATTCCGGGCAGTGGGATCCTCCGGGACACCGTCATGTACGATCACATATTCCGGAATCACCACACGGCTCAGTACGATCTCCCCGGTCTCGTTCATAGGTTTGATTTCTTCTTCCGGAATCTTCGGAGGATACTCTCCGAAAAGCGTATGTGCAGGTATTACTACTACTTTTTCTTCCTCCTCTGTTACATTCAGCGGATTCATGCGGATCGGTTGTAGGGAAAATTCGCCTGCCAGAATTTCGGAACCAGATACCAGTACCGGTTCAAAGCCTTCTGCAGTCACCTGAATGTTGTACTCCGAATAGGGCTGTGCCGTAATATCCGGAGATAAAGAAAGCTCTCTCGGCGGCGCATCCAGTGTTATCGTAGGGGTTTGCCCGGATTCGTCAGTAGTCATCGTCTCCAGCGGGGAATCCGGATCCCCGGTATAGGAGACGGTGACGGTCGCGCTGGGTATCGGTGTCATCCCCAGAGCGGAGACAACGCTGATCTGAAGTGTTCCTGTATAAGTAGTGTCCATGGACAGAGGTCCTTTCTGCCTATGCCGTTTTGTCTGTCTTGATCCGGTCAGGCAACAAATGTTCCTTACAGAATATGCAAAGTCAGAAAAATATGTGCATGTTCCCATATACTAAGTAGACTAACTTCTATCCATTTTGTCTTCATCATACATCTACTTGATTAACAGACGGGTGATATGCATTCACTAAATACTAATTCCGGTACCGGTCTGCATCTGTCCCCGAGCCGCCGTGTAGCCCAAAAAAGGAACCACAAACCGTTCCCAGATTGTGATTCCCTTTGTTTTTAATCCGTCATTTTTATTTGGTCAACAGCATCATAATGTCATTGCTTCTTGCCACGAACTTGGTCATGGCATCGGCGGACAAGGGTGCATGCTGGAGCTTTGCCAGATCGTACAGCTGCTCGCAGATCATTTCTGCGTTCTCGCCGTCCTGGTGCTCGGTGATGTACTGTACCAGAGGATGGTTGGCATTCAGAATCAGGGTCTCGCCCTCACCGCCGAAAGCACTCATATCCATGCCGGGCATGGAGTACATCTTCATCATATCCT
>OBLF01002373.1_pt1 | contig 13006 bp, 10 predicted proteins | sample 1519231 | NCBI WGS metagenome assembly OBLF01 (sample SAMEA2602895, study PRJEB22501) | metagenome | reverse complement strand
TCTACTGCACTGAATGCTTGAGAAAAGGCTACTGCTTGTAAATATGATGCTGCTATAGCAATGGTTTCTTCATCACTTATAAATAATTTAATTATTGGCCTATTAAAGATAAAAAATATACCTGCCATAGCCAATGCATATGCTATTCCTACTTTTAAAGAACTTTTATATCCTTCTTTTATTCTATCGAATCTCTTTGCTCCAAAATTCTGTCCTGTAAAGCTTGCAACGGCTCCATTTAACCCTCCAATAACCATATATGCTATTGATTCTATCTGAACTCCTACTTTTTGTGCTGCTATTGCATCTGAACCAAATATTGCAATTATCTTAGCTAAGAATATATTTATTATTGTAAATAAAACTCTTTGAAACGCCATTGGAAATCCCAAAATACAAATTTCTTTTATTTTAATATAATCTATTCCTATACCAAATTTATATTTTAAAATTCCATTTGATTTTATTCTGAACAAGATAAACATTATTATATTAGCAATAAGTGTGCTAATTCCAGCTCCTATTACCCCTAAGTTAAAAATGTAAATACACACAGGATCAAGAATTATATTTAAAATTACACCTACTCCATTAATTTTAAATGCAAGTTTGTTATTTCCAAAACTACCCAGGATTCTTGTATACATCATATTGAAAAAAGCAAAAAATAAAATAGGTGCATTCAATGCTAAATAATAATATGCATTTTTTTCAACTTCAGAATTATTTAATCCTAAAAAACCTATGAAACCTTTACCTGCAAAAATTAGTACTATGCCAAAAACAATTCCCATAATAAGATTAATTATTATTCCAGAATTAATATATTTGTTTACTTCATCATTATCTTTTCTCCCAATTGCATGGGCTACTTTTATTCCTGTTCCAATAACAACTAATGCATTTATTGCATTTCCTATATTAACATATAAACTTGATGAACCTATGCTTGCAACTGCATTACTCCCAAGCTTTCCTACCCATATCATATCAATTAAATTATAAGTGAACTGAAGTAATGAACTTCCCATAATTGGAAGTGCAAGTGCAGCTATAACTGAAATGACTCTCCCTTTAGTTAAATCTATTTTTTTCATATTGTCTCCTATTTTTTATAAAATCCTATAAAGCGATAAACTAAAAACAATAGTCTATCGCTTTAATTACTTTAATTATCTGCTAATTTTGAATATTGTTCCTTACTTATTTCACTTACAAAGTTTATTGCAAACTCTGTATAATGGCTTAACTTCTGCTTGCCTTCTTCCTCTTTCATTCTAATAAAGTAATCAATTGGATCAGTATCTATAGCTTTACTAAAATAAACTCTGTTTCCACTATATCTGATTTCTGCACTATAAGTCATAAGATAATATTTCATAATACTAATTCTCCTTTTTAATATAATTTTTTATTAAATATTGAGTTTTACATGTGAAGTCATAAAATTATTATCTCTTGTAAACCACTATTAGTTTTCTCTATAAACTAACATACTATACTCTTCAATTACTTTTAAACCATCCTCTAGTATTATTTGCTATCTTAACAAGTGCAAGCATTACAGGAACTTCCACAAGAACACCTACTACTGTAGCTGTTGCTGCTCCACTTTCAAGGCCAAATAAAGATATGGCTACTGCAACAGAAAGTTCAAAAAAATTGCTAGCTCCAATCATTCCTGCTGGCGCTGCGATATTGTGAGGTAACTTTAATAATTTAGCTCCAAAATAAGCTATTGTAAATATAAAAAATGTTTGGATTGTAAGAGGCACTGCAATTAATAGGATGTGTAGTGGATTTTTTAAAATAATATCTCCTTGGAATGAAAATAAAATTATTAAAGTTAAAAGCAGACCTATTATTGTAATATTATCGAATTTTTTTAAGAATATATTGTTAAAGTAATCTGCGCCCTTTTTCTTTGTGATTATGCATCTTGTTAAATAACCTAATCCTAACGGTATAACGACAAATAATACTGTTGAAAGAATCAAAGTTTCTATTGGTACTTTCACATTAGAAACTCCAAGCAAAAATGCTACTATTGGTGCAAAAGCTATTAAAATTATCAAATCATTAACAGCAACTTGAACTAAAGTATAGGCTGGATCTCCTTTGGTTAAATAGCTCCACACAAATACCATTGCAGTACATGGTGCTGCACCTAAAAGCACTGCTCCTGCTAAATAATCTCTTGCAAGGTCTGATGGTATTAAATTTTTAAACACTACAAAAAGGAAAAATGCACTGATTGCATACATAGTAAATGGTTTTATAATCCAGTTAGTTATGCAAGTTAATATAAGTCCTTTAGGTTTTTTAGTAGCATTTACTATACTTGTAAAGTCAATCTTAAGCATCATCGGATATATCATAAGCCAAATTAAAATTGCCACTGGTATTGATACGTTATAGTATTCAAACTTATTTAGAGTATCAGGTATTATAGGTAAATACTTTCCTACTGCAATTCCTATTACTATACATGTTGCTACCCATAATGTTAAGTATTTTTCAAATATGCCCAATCCTCTTCCTTTATTCTCCAACATAAATATTTCTCCTCTTTTCAATAACTATATACAAACTCTACATTTATTAGTAGAGCCGCATTATAAACTTATTTACAATTCATTATTTTTTATTCTTAAAGCAAGGTCTTTAATTTTTTCTTCAATGACTTTAGCTGTTTTTATAAATTCTTCATCACTTTTTCCTGTAGGATCATCAAGTCCCCAATCTTCTGTATGCTTTGCTGGCAAATATGGACATACTACATTACACCCCATTTTTATTGCTATATCTATCTTTGGTATATCTGTCAGCAATTTTGATTTTTGAGTTTCGTTCATATTCACCTTATATAAATCTTTTATTATTCTTACTGCATCTTGATTAATTTCTGGTTTAGTTTCAGTTCCAGCTGAATAACTTTCAAAAACATCTCCTCCAAAAATTTTACCAAGTGCCTCTGCCATTTGTGATCTGCAAGAATTATGAACACAGATAAATGCTACTTTTTTCTTCATGTTTATCAACCTTTCTCAACATAATGTTATTTTTAAAATTTTATTTTAACAAACCAATGAGATTATCACCTTTAACTTCTTCTGACTTCCAATCTATTATTGCAAATCTTTCTCGTGATACTTCATTTACTTTATTTATCCACTTTACTTCATTTAATGCCTTTACTTTTAATATTTTATTTGTAACACCAGCTTTATACAAACTTGAATTAATCACCCACCATTTATTATAAATCTGTGCTCTGTCTAAATCCTCTTTAAGCCTTACTGCTTCATATACTGGTGTTGCTTCTGGAAGCGTTACAATTACCACTTCTGTCATACTATTATCTTTTAATTTTGGAAGCAATTCAATAACTGATTGAGGAATATCTCCTTCACTTCTTGAAATTTCTCTATTATAATTTTCAGTTGATTCTAATAATAATAATGTATGTCCTGTCGGTGCTGTATCTATTACTACAATTTCATCATCTGACTTTTTAACAATATCTGCAAAAGCTCTAAATACTGCTATTTCCTGAGTACACGGAGACCTTAAATCTTCTTCTATATATTCAATATCTTCCTCGGTCATATTATTCTTCAGTGCTTTATTTAAAACTTCATTTTTGTACTTTTCTAGTTCTTCCTTTTCATCTATATTGCTTAATGTTATCCCATAACTTTCATCTAATACATATTTTAAATGTCCTGCAGGATCAGTAGTAGTCAAATGAACTTTTTTTCCTTTCTTAGCTAAACCTATTGCAATGGCTGCTGCTACTGTTGTTTTACCTACTCCACCTTTTCCCATTGTGAATATGACTTTTTTATTATTATCATAAATATCATCTACAATATCATTAAGTTTCTTTATTGATGATACCTTTAATACTTCTTGTGAATATTGTACATGATCTTCTTTCAATAATGCCCTGACATTTTCTAAACCAGTTATATTATACGGTCTTAATGGAATTTCAAATGTTTCAATGTTCTTTAATCCTTGTGGAATTTCACTTAATGCTTTATGCTGTTTATGATAAATTGCATTTGATATCTCATCGTCATGTTCCTGCATAACTCCATTAATAATAAGCATTTGGTTTTTAATTCCTAATTCACTTAACTCAAATGATGCTCTCTCTGCTTCTTTTAAAGGTGTATTCTCCGGACGCGATACCAAAATAAGGGTAGTTTTATCTTTATCAGCTAGAGTCTCAACAGCTTGTTTATACATTGACTTTTTACTTTCAAGCCCTGCAAGCTGTCCTAAACAAGATGCTCCATGTTTACTTTCAGTAATAAAACTACTCCATGCTGATGGTAACTGAAGCATTCTTAAAGTATGGCCTGTTGGTGCTGTATCAAATATAATATAATCATATTTATCTTCCACGTCAGAATTAGTTATCATTCCTGCAAATTCATTAAATGCAGCAATTTCTATGGTACATGATCCTGAAAGCTGCTCTTCCATATTTTTCAATACACTTTCTGGAAATTTACCTCTATAAGGATCAATTACACTTTCTCTATATTCCTTTGCTGCCTGCTCTGGTTCAAAATTTGCTACTGTAAGATTAGGTGTTTCTTTTATTTTTGTACCTTTATTATTTAAATTAGTATTAAATACATCCTGTAAATTAGATGCAGGATCAGTACTTACAAGCATTATATTTTTCCCACTATCACTTAGGTTTAATGCTACTGCACATGCTGTTGAAGTTTTGCCAACACCACCTTTTCCTGTAAAAAATAAATACTTTGTCAAATTAATATTATCTATATTAAATTTATTGAACATATTTTTTCATCTCTTTTCAAAAGTAATCATTGGGAATTGTATTTATATCAATTAATTTAACAGCATCCTCCTTTGCAATTACACTTTTCACTTCTTTTGATTTTTATATTGCTTTTTAAAAATTCTGCTGGTATGCCAAGCAATGAACAGAATTCTTCATTTGTAGGATAACTTCCATGCTTTACAACAATACCATCTACCATAGTTACAGGCAGTACCTTAACTCCATTAGAATTTAATATATCGCTGATTGTTTTATTATCAATGAAAGCCTGCGGATTTTGAGATAGGTTATATCGCTCTATAATTACTCCTTTGTTTTTTAAAACATTAATAGTTGTAGCAACTCTTAATAATTCAGGATTTACAGATGGACCACATACCCCTGTTGAACAGCACATAGCTGGGTCAAAAATAATCATTTTTTTCATTTTTATCACTCCAACATATATAATTCATATCTATTTTTTTCGATATGTAAAGTATTTTTTAAACCATCTAAAAAAGATGGCCTTAAATTATGTATGGCATCTGCTATCATCACACTTTTTATTAGAAATAACTTGTGTTAGCTCTTTTAATAGTTCGCAAGCATATTTGCTTCCTTCAGAGCTGATTGAATAGTAGGTCCATTTTCCTTCTTTTCTACTTACAACAATGCCTGATTCACAAAGTATTTTCATGTGATGTGATAATGTAGATTGACTTATATTCATTTGTTCCAATAGATGACATGCACACTTTTCTCCATTTTGTAGCATTTCAATTATCATTAATCTATTTTCATCACAAAAAGCTTTAAAAACTTTAGCATTAATTTGGTATCTATTTTCCAAATTCTCACCTCACATATATTTTTCTTATATTTCTATTATATTCTTCAAATTGAATTTTATCAATATGTCTAATAAATACTTTATTCAAATTCTACAATATTGTTCCTCATGTTATAGAAAAATTATTATATTTTTATTACATTTTTATAATTATTATGTAAATATGTTACAATATTTAATTGAAATAATACTCAGAAATGAATATTAAATATTTAAATTAAATAAGGAGACATAACAGTGAACAGTATAAAAAAACTTGTTATAGTTGCTATTACAGTAATAACTGCTGGATTACCAATAGCATCTTACGCAGCATCACACGAAACATTAGGACAATCTGTTGATTTACAACAATACGAAAACAATAGTAGCTTACAAAAAGAAGAAAATGAAAACACTTCAGCAAAAAATTTAAAAGGCTGGAATACAACGGATGGCAATAAATATTATTACACTGATGATAATAAAAAAGCTAAAGGCTGGACTAATATAGATGATAAATGGTACTATTTTGATCCTTCTGGCAAGTTACTTACAGGATGGATTTTAGATGATACAAAGTGGTACTACTCTGACAGTAATGGTGAGAAAAAGACTGGATGGATTACTATAGACAACAAAAAGTACTACCTTGATGAGTCTGGAATCATGGCTACAGGATTAGTTAAAGATAAAGATAATACATATCTATTCAATAATAGTGGAGATATGCTCACTGGTTGGAAGTTATTATCTAATAATAAATGGTATTATTTTAACGAAGATGGAACCATGAAAACTGGCTGGTTCATCTCTAATAATTTAAAATACTATTTAAAAGAAGACGGAAGCATGTCGACTGGTTGGCAGACAATTGATGGAAAAGATTATTATTTTAATAAGAGTGGTGCTTTAAGAAGTGGCTGGATAGGTATTGGAAAAGATATTTTCTATCTTGATAACAATGGTGCTAAAGTCACTGATAAAGCCATCGATGGATATACACTTGATTCAAATGGAAAACTTGTTCTTCCTTCAAATCAAACAGAACCTGACATAGACCTATATTTTACAAATAAAAATATAAATATCAACACTGAAGAATGTGATTATAAAAGTAAAAATAAAGGAATTCAAGAAAGCGTATTTAAAGGAATAGATATAAGCAACCATAATGGATATGTAGACTTTAACGCTGTTAAACAAGCTGGTATAAAAGCTGTTTATATGAAAGCTTCTGAAAGTGATTACTTTGTAGATCAGTATGCAGAAGAAAATTGCAAGAATGCTAAGGCTGCTGGACTTAAAGTTGGATTTTATCACTACTTAACAGGTACAAGCTCTCCAGAAGATCAAGCAAGACTTTTTTATCAATGCATTAAAGACAAGCCTAATGATCTTAAACCTTGTGTGGATGTTGAAGTAAGTTCTTCAACAGCATTAAATTATACTGTAAGATTTATAAATGAGTTTAAAAAATTAAGTAATATGGATGTTTGCATATATACTTATACTAACTTTATAAACAATTTTGACTCAAGCTTATCATCATATTCACTATGGGAAGCAAATTATAATGATTCTCCATTCTCCCTTCCTGGAAATAGTGTTTGGAATTCAAAAGCCGGACATCAGTATACCTCTGAAGGATATATTCCTGGAATAGGTGGACAACTTGATCTTGATGTTTTTAATCATGATATTTTATTGTAATTTGTATTGTTTAATAATTTAAAATTTATTACGAATATATTTAGTTTAAAGGACAATTTTTATTAAAATATATAATTGAAATATATATTATTTACATCAGTATGTAGTAATATTATAATTACTACATACTTGTGAAAGGAGTTTGTTATTGATGATAAATTCATTTACTTATGATACAGACTTTGGGAAAATAACAATATGTGAAAAAGATAATTTTATTATTGAAACAGTCATTGGTATTTCATCCTTTAAAGCCGATAGAATTATAGAATCTCCTATGATAAGGAAAGCACATACACAGCTTAATGAATACTTTAAAGGTATTAGAAAGTCATTTGATCTCCCTCTTAATCCAAAGGGAACAGAATTTCAAAAGAAGGTTTGGGATGTTTTATTAAAAATTCCATATGGCTCTACCTGCTCATATAAAGATGTTGCTATCAGTATAGGTAATGAAAAAGCCTGTCGTGCTGTAGGAAGTGCAAATAATAGAAATCCAATATTTATCTTCATACCATGTCATCGTGTAATAGGTACAAATGGAGGCCTTGTTGGATATGGTGGTGGTATTCAGTTAAAAGAAAAACTTTTACTTCTTGAAAAGAAGTATAAATAATAAAAACTTTCCTTAAGTGTATAGTTATCTATAATAATAAACTATACACTTAGGAAAGTTTTTTAGTTTTATAAATGAAAAAGAGCAAAGACACAATCTATGCTTTGCTCTTAAATATACTTAAGATAGAGAAATATTAATTTGAATATTTATTCCATCTACATCCATCTCAACACAAACAACTTTATCAGTACTTGCATTAGCTGTAAATTCTCCTTGAATAAGTGTAGGAGTTGATATATCTACTGTTATGTTATCTCTAGAAAAATTTGTTGCTACATTTGCTGTAAGCATATTTACAAGTTCTGAAATTGCACTTTGTGCCATTTCATTGAAATCATCAACAGGCATTCCCATCATCATCTGTGAAGCTATCTTTTTTGCATTATCTATAGATAATCCATAAATAATATTTCCTTTAACGTCACCTATAAGTCCTATTATTATAACTACACCTGGACTTTGAATATTCCTATCTTTTAAAGTTACTCCCTTTTTTGAGACTTCAGCAAATCCTAATTGTGGCATTATATTGCCTACTGATTCTATTACTGGATTTATATGTCTGACATCCATTCACTTTCACCTCTTCTGAAACCTAAATTTAATGAAATATCCCCAAATTCACTTTTTATATCAGCCGAAAAATTACATTCAAGTTCAGCTTTAGAAATATTTATTGATTCTCCATGTATCGTCGTTGGAGGTGCTACTCTAAGACCAAATACTTTATTTTTCTTATTTATTATTGAACATCCATTTCCAGCAAGCATATTTGCTACTTCTGAAACAACATTTAAAACTTCTTCGTTATTTTTTGCCTTTCTTCTAAGAAGGCATTCTGAAAACTTTTCTGCAGTCTCAAGAGACATGTCCATAATAAGTCTTCCACTATATTTTCCTATTATTCCAAGTACAATAGATATTCCTGCACTTGTTTTTTCCTTATTTTCAAAACTAATATTAGTAATTTCAGGTACAGTTTTTGTTAATCTGTTAAATATATTTAAAGTTGCCTCAGTATAAGCCCCTATATATAAACTTTCTAATTCACAAAATAAATCTTCATCTGCCATTACCCTATTAATAAGAAGTGTCAATTCTTCAGTATCTACAGGTTTTTGAATAAAACCACTTATTCCAAGTTTTTTAGCTTTATTTATAAGTTCTTCATCCATCATTGAACTTACAACTATAACTTTTATATTGCTATCAATATCATGTACAGCTTTTGTACATTCAAACCCATCTGTTCCTGGTATGGTTAAATCCATGGTAACAAGATCTGGTTTTGTTCTCTTAACCTCACTTTTTACTTCTTCAAGAGACATAGCTTGTCCCACTACTTCAAAACCTTGTTCTTCTAGTACATCACTTAATAATGCGATTTGGAATGGAGAATCATCCACTATTAAAATTCTAGTATCTTTCATACTTCTATACCCCCTGATTGTATAACTTTACTATAAAGTCCAACTCTTTTATAACGCATATTTCGACTTATAAATTATTGTCATTATAATATTAATTATATGGTATGCATGCTATATTTTCAACAATTTTCGTTTAAAAATAGAAATCCAGTATAATAATATAATAATAAATACTAAAAATAAAAATATTTTCAATCATTTCTTATGAAAACTTTTACTTCATTCATATTATTGATTTTATAATATTCCATCAAATATTCCTTATTAGATTCTTATATGACTAAATTCTAATAATTCATACTTAATATATATTAAATCTTCATAGAAATTATGTAAATGAAATCTTCTACTATTTATAGATAATATATAGTCAAATTATAACTATTTTAAAAAACAATTATGTATAGATTACACTTAAAAATTAACCATCAATTTTTTTACTCATACAAAGTTTTTAAAACTTTTTTTGGGTTCTTTCAAAGAATAAAGAAAGATACCTGTCATAATTAATCAGAAATAATAACTAAAAAATTTCTAATTTATTATGATCAGGCATCTTTTTATAGTTAACAAGTAACAGTTGACAGTTTCCACAGGAAACCTAAGGGTTTCTTTAATTTTTATTTTCTAGAAATCTTCCTAATAGAGTTCCTCTTTAACTGTCAACTATAACTGGTCAATTAAATTCTATTCTTGACTTGCTAATCTCTTATAAGTTGCATATCTTTCCATTGCATCAGCTTCTGTTTTAGCAAATAATTCTTCTGCTGCTTCAGGGAATGCCTTTGCAAGTGATGCATATCTAACTTCACTCATTAAGAAGTCTCTAAAACTTGTTTTTGGTTCCTTAGAATCTAAAGTAAATGGATTCTTAGTTCCTTTTAATGTTGGGTTGTATCTATAAAGATTCCAGTAACCACAATCTACAACGCTCTTTTCTACAGCTTGAGTATTAGCCATACCAACTTTAATACCGTGGCTGATACATGGAGCATATGCAATTATTAATGATGGTCCATCATAGCTTTCAGCTTCTGCTATTGCCTTAAGTGCTTGATTTTTATCAGCTCCCATAGCTATTTGAGCAACATATACATATCCGTAGCTCATTGCCATCATACCTAAATCTTTCTTCTTAGTCTTCTTACCACTTGCAGCAAACTTAGCTATTGCAGCTGTTGGAGTAGACTTTGAAGACTGACCGCCAGTATTTGAGTAAATTTCTGTATCAAATACCAATACATTTACGTTTTCTCCTGAAGCAAGAACGTGGTCAAGTCCACCGTATCCGATGTCGTAAGCCCATCCATCTCCTCCAAAGATCCATTGTGATCTCTTCATTAAGAAATCTTTATCTTCTAAGATAGCTTTAGCAAATTCGTTATTTTCATTTTCTAACACTTCCATAACTCTTTCTGCTCTTTGTCTTGTAGCTTCGCCAGAATTTTTATGTTCTATCCAATCTTCTAATACAACTTTTGCATCTTCAGAAACACCAGTTTCAATTGCCTTCTTAGCATTAGCTTCAATTCTATCCCTTATTGCTTCAACACCGAACTGCATTCCAAGACCAAATTCAGCATTATCTTCAAATAGTGAATTTGCCCATGCTGGACCGTGTCCTTCTTGGTTCTTAGTGTATGAACTTGCTGGTGCTGATGCTCCCCATATTGATGAACATCCTGTAGCATTTGCTATCATCATTCTATCACCGAATAATTGTGTTACAAGCTTAGCATATGGAGTTTCTCCACATCCAGCACAAGCTCCACTGTATTCAAGTAATGGTTGTTCAAATTGACTTCCCTTAACAGTATTTTTGTTCATAGGATTCTTGTTCTTAACTTTTTCCACAGCATAATCCCAAGCTTCGATTTGATCTTCTTGAGTATTTTGTGGCTTCATGATAAGAGCCTTACCTGGTGCTGGACAAACCTGTGCACAGTTTCCACATCCAGTACAGTCAAGTGGTGTAACACCTATGCTGTATTGTAATGTTTCTTCGCTCTTTAATGCTTTAGCTGGTACTAATTTAACACTTTCTGGAGCATTATTAGCTTCTTCTTCATTTAATAAGAATGGTCTTATTGCAGCATGAGGACATACAAATGCACATTGGTTACATTGTATACATTTTGATGAATCCCATTCTGGAACATTAACTGCAACCCCTCTCTTTTCATATGCCGAAGTACCATGCATGAATGTACCATCATCCATACCTTCTCTTAAGAATGTTGAAACAGGAATACTGTCTCCTTCTTGTCTGTTCATTGGTACTACGATATCTTTAATAAATGCTGGAATTTCTTTAGATTCAGCTTTTGCTTCGTGAACTTCATCCTTTGCATCTTTCCATGAAGAAGGAACTTCAATTTTAACAATTGAGTTTATACCGGTGTCAATTGCATCATGGTTCATGCTAACAACCTTTTCACCTTTTTTCCCATATGATTTAACTACTGCGTCTTTTAAGTATTTAACAGCATCTTCTAATGGAATTATGTCAGCTATCTTGAAGAATGCAGATTGCATTATCATATTGATTCTTCCACCAAGACCTATTTCCTGTGCTATCTTAACGGCATTTAATGTGTAGAATTCAATTTCATTTTCTGCAATGTATCTCTTCATTTCTGCTGGTAATTTACTTTCTACTTCTTCTGGTGACCAGATTGTATTTAATAAGAATTTACCATTTTTCTTTAATCCAGCTAATACATTATACTTGTAAACATAAGCCTGATTATGACAAGCAACGAAATCTGCTTTATCAATTAAATATGGTGATTTTATTTGTTCTGTGCCGAATCTTAAGTGAGATACAGTTATACCACCTGATTTTTTAGAATCATAATGGAAATATCCTTGAGCGTACATATCTGTATGGTCACCGATTATTTTGATTGCATTCTTGTTAGCACCAACAGTACCATCTGATCCTAGTCCCCAGAACTTACAAGCTGTTGTTCCAGGCTTAGCAGCATCAATTTCAACAACTTCTAATGAAGTGTTAGTAATATCATCAACTATACCTATAGTGAATCCATTCTTTGGTTCTTCTTTATCTAAGTTAGCAAATACCCCTGCAATATGAGATGGTGTTGGATCTTTTGAACCTAAACCAAATCTTCCACCTATTATTTGTGGTGCATTAGCTTTTCCAACATAACTTCTTAATATATCTAAGTATAATGGTTCACCAATTGAACCTGGTTCTTTTGTTCTATCTAAAACAGCTATCTTTTTAACACTTTGTGGGATAACCTTTAATAATCTTTCTATTGAGAATGGTCTATAAAGTCTAACCTTAACTAAACCAGTCTTTTCTCCATGAGCATTTAAGTAATCAATAGTTTCTTCAATTACGTCTGTAACTGATCCCATTGCTATGATTATTTTATCTGCATCTTCTGCTCCATAATAATCGAAACAATGATATTCTCTTCCTGTAAGCTTTGTTATTTCACTCATATATTCTTCAACTACTTGTGGAATATCATCGTAGAATTTGTTAACAGCTTCTCTAGTTTGGAAGTATATATCAGGATTTTGTGCTGTTCCTCTTGTTACAGGATGATTTGGATTTAACGCATTATTTCTAAAGT
>OBLF01002372.1_pt1 | contig 13011 bp, 10 predicted proteins | sample 1519231 | NCBI WGS metagenome assembly OBLF01 (sample SAMEA2602895, study PRJEB22501) | metagenome | reverse complement strand
TTGTAACCGGCGGAAGCGGCAGTGGGAAATCTGCCTTTGCGGAAGATTGTCTTGTGTCTTTCGGAAATGCCAGGCGTATTTATATAGCGACTATGTATCCGTTTGACGAAGAGAGCAAAAAGCGTGTGAAGCGTCATCAGGCTATGCGACAGGGTAAAGGTTTTGATACACTGGAGTGTTACACCGGACTTGCCCGGGCTGCGATTCCGGAAGGCAGTACGGTTCTTCTGGAGTGTATGTCTAATCTGGTGGCGAATGAGATGTTTCAGGAAAACGGTGCGCACGAAAATACGGTAGAAGCAGTAATCGGAGGCGTAGAATTTCTGCAAAAACAGACCCAAAATCTTGTGATCGTAACAAATGAGATCTTTTCGGAAACAGAAGAATATCAGGGGGATACAAAGCTTTATCAGGAATATCTCGGCAAGATCAATCAGAAACTTGCAGATATGGCGGATGAAGTTGCAGAAGTGGTGTATGGAATTCCTGTATATCACAAAAAATATACATTTTCTGATACGAACAGGAGGGAAGTTCACTGATGAAAAGTCTCTGGAACAGCTTCAAAATTGCATTTTCCATGTTTTCAAAGATTCCGGTGCCACAGGCAGAGTGGACAGAAGAGAATATGAAATATATGCTTTGTTTTTTTCCGTTCATCGGAACGGCAATCGGCATTGTATTTCTGGTGGCAGAATGGATCTGCAGATATCTGGGGTTCGGAAATTCATTTACGGCAATGGTACTGGTTCTTGTGCCGGTGATCCTCACCGGTGGAATTCATATAGACGGACTTCTGGATACTTCAGATGCCTTGAGTTCCTGGCGTGACAGGGAAAAACGTCTGGAGATTCTCAAAGATTCACATGCGGGTGCATTTGCAGTTATTACGGCATGTGTGTATTTTCTTGTATTGTTTGGGACCATGATGCAGATCACGGAAGTGGATAACCGGACGGCAATGTATCTTCTTGCGTGCAGCTATATGGTTTCCAGATGCCTTTCCGGAATTGGTGTAATCACGTTGCCAAAGGCGAATGCAAGTGGTACGGTTGCAGAGTTTTCTCGTAAGGCAGAAGATAAAAAAGTGCATAATATACTGGTGATCTATCTTGTGATCCTGGCGGCAGTGATGATCTGGCTACAGCCGGTATGGGGCGTTTCCATGTTGGGGACAGCCCTGCTGGTATTTGCATTTTACAGACATAAGGCGATGAAATATTTCGGCGGTACGACCGGAGATCTTTCGGGATATTTTCTATGCCTTTGTGAGATATGGATGCCTCTGGCGCTGGCGGTGGTTATGATGCTCTATAAGGTGTGAGGGTAAAAATATGAAGATGATCATAGGGGGAGCGTTTCAGGGAAAAACACTTCTGGCAAAAAAAATATATCCGGATATTGACTGGATAAACGGTGCGGATGCTGACTGGGAGAAGATCGCATCAGCACAGGGGATCCTGTGTTTTCATGAATTTATCCGAAAAGAGATGCAAATCGGAAATGATGTCAGCAAACTTGCAGAACGACTGATTCAGGTCAATCCGCAGGTAGTTCTTGTATCAGATGAAGTGGGATATGGCATTGTACCCATTGATCCATTTGATCGGGCGTATCGTGAAGCAGTTGGCAGAGTATGTACGAAGCTTGCCGCATACAGCACGCAGGTGATGAGAGTTGTATGTGGAATAGGGACGGTGATCAAAGATGCTTAAGATCTGGCTGATCCGTCATGGAATGACGGAGGGAAACCGATATCAGCGTTATATCGGAGTGACAGACGAACCACTGTGTGAGGACGGCAGAGAACTGCTCGAAAAGTTTACATATCCGAAGCCGCAGGCGGTATTTGTCAGTCCGCTTAAGCGTTGTCTTGAGACGGCGGCAATTCTGTTTGGTGATCCGAAAGTCCGGATTATTGACCAGCTTGCAGAATGTGATTTTGGAGAATTTGAAAATAAAAATTATAAAGAACTTTCCGGTGATCCACGCTATCAGGCATGGATAGACAGCAATGGAATACTGGCCTTTCCGGGTGGTGAAAGCAAAGACGAATGTGCGACTCGTAATCTGGAAGGTTTTCAGAGAGCGGTGTCTGCATGCATACGGGAAGAAATTACGGAGGCAGCACTGGTTGTACATGGAGGCACGATCATGAATATTATGGAGCAATACGCACTTCCTAAAAAAGAATTTTATGAGTGGCATGTCGGTAATGGATGTGGCTATCTTGTGGAACTTGATCCTGTTCTCTGGAAAAAAGACAGGAGAAATCTGAAGCTTCTGGAAGAACGAAAATAGCTTTTCAGAAGAACAAAAATATGATATAGTAAAAACAGCGACGGAGCAGAATTTTGTTCCGTCGTTTTTTTATTTAAAATATACAAATTTTTTTTGAATACCAAAAGGAAATTGCAATTCAGGTTGAAATAATATAGAAAATATGTTACATTATATAGTACAAAACACCGAAAACTTATGGAAAATTTTGCCGTGAATTGGAAAGATTTCACAAGGCAGGGAGGACGTATATGCGGATTATCGGAAACGGAAGAATGATTACACGGGACGCATCCAATGCTTTTTACGAAAATGGTGCAGTGGCAATGGACGGGAACACCATAATCATGGTGGGTACAACAGAAAAAGTAAAGAATACATATCCGGATGCGGAATTTACAGATGCGCACGGTGGAATTATCATGCCGGCATTTATTAATGTACATGAACATATTTACAGTGCATTTGCGCGGGGATTAAGCGTCAAAGGGTATAACCCGAAAGGTTTTCTGGATATTCTGGACGGGATGTGGTGGAATATTGACCGCCATCTGACACTGGAACAGACGAAGCTTTCCGCGTACGCAACATATATTGATTCTATAAAAAACGGGGTGACAACAGTATTTGACCATCATGCAAGTTTCGGGCATATCGAAGGTTCTCTTCATATGATCGAAGAAGCTTCGAAGGATCTTGGAGTCCGTACCTGTCTCTGCTATGAAATATCTGACAGAGATGGAATGGAAAAATCACGGGAATCTGTGATGGAGAATGTAAATTTCATCCGACATGTGAGGGAAGATGACAGTGATATGCTGGCAGCCATGATGGGAATGCATGCATCTTTTACGATTTCTGATAAGACGATGGCACTTTGTAATGAACTGAAACCAGAAGGGGTTGGATATCATATCCATGTGGCAGAGGGGATTTATGATCTGCACCAGTGTCTGAAAGAGCACAGCAAACGTATCGTTGACCGCCTTTATGACTGGAATATCCTCGGACCGAAGACACTTCTCGGACATTGTATCTATATCAATGAGCACGAGATGGAACTGATTAAAGAGACAGATACAATGGTAGTGCACAATCCGGAATCGAATATGGGGAATGCCTGTGGATGTCCTCCAACGATGGAACTGGTACACAAGGGCATTCTGACGGGCCTTGGTACAGACGGATATACCCATGATATGATGGAGTCCTGGAAAGTGGCAAACATTCTGCATAAACACCATCTCTGTGATCCGACAGCAGCATGGAGTGAAATTCCGCAGATGCTGTTTGAGGGAAATGCAAAGATTGCAAACCGTTATTTTAAGAAAACACTGGGCATCCTGAAAGTGGGAGCAGCGGCCGATGTGATCGTGATCGATTATGATCCGCTGACACCGATGGATGCATCCAATTGTAACAGCCATCTTTTGTTCGGAGTAAACGGAAGTATGGTGCAGACAACTGTATGTAACGGAGAAATTCTGATGAAAGACCGTGAAGTGCTGGTATGTGATGAGGAAAAGATTATGGCAGACTGCCGCCAGGCGGCAAAAGAACTGGCTGAGGATATCAACGCGTGATATTATCTTTGAACAGTAACATTTATTTTTCTGATGAGATGAGGAAGGAATTCAGGGAGGATATAATATGAGTGATATTATGAAAAGCATTCCATTCGGACAGTTGACGGAATGGATTTTGAATGAATATAAAAAAACAGGTCAGGTGTTTGGCATTCAGAAAGCTTATGTGGCTGATCAGTCAAAAACAATCGAAATATTCGGAAGAAAACTTGAAAATCCGATAGGACCGGCAGCAGGTCCACATACACAGCTTGCACAGAATCTTGTGGCTGCATATGTCGCAGGTGCCAGATTTTTTGAATTAAAAACCGTACAGAAAATGGATGGACAGGAGCTTTCTGCATGCATCCCGAAGCCATGTATCGTGGCAGAAGATGAAGCATACAACTGTGAATGGTCGACGGAACTTTATGTACCGCAGGCAATGGAAGAATATATTAAAGGCTGGATTCTTATTCATGTGATTGCAAAAGAATTTGGTATTGGAAGCCCGGATGGATTCCAGTTTAATATGTCCTGTGGCTATAACCTTGAAGGCATCAAAGACAAAAAGATCGATGACTTTATTGAAGGACTGAAAGATGCCGGAGATACGGCAATCTTCAAAGAATGCAAACAGTGGCTTCTGGAGCATATCAGTCTATTTGAACATGTGACAAAAGAAGATGTCGAAGCAATTCCTGCAAAAGTCTGTAATTCCATTACACTTTCTACAATGCACGGATGTCCGCCGCAGGAAATTGAAAATATCGTGCGGTATCTTCTGAAAGAGAAGCATATTAATACTTACGTAAAATGTAATCCGACACTTCTTGGCTATGAATTTGTGAGAAAGGCAATGGATGATCTTGGCTATGATTATATGGCATTTACGGATTTCCATTTCAAAGATGACCTGCAGTATGAGGACGCAGTTCCGATGCTGAAACGTCTGATGGAAACCGCTGCACAGGAAGGGCTTTCTTTCGGAGTGAAGCTGACCAATACATTTCCTGTTGATATTAAGAGACAGGAACTTCCGGGAGAAGAAATGTATATGTCCGGTAAAGCGCTGTTCCCGCTTTCTATTTCAGTTGCGTCACGACTTGCAGAATCTTTTGACGGAAAACTTCCGATGTCTTTCTCCGGAGGGGCAGACCAGAAAAATATCGATCAGATCGTAGACTGTGGCATCTGGCCGGTTACAGTTGCAACAGTACTTCTGAAACCGGGCGGATATAAATGGATGACCAAAATTGCCGAGAAAGCAGATAGCTGTGAAATCGGAAAATGTGGAGAGGTTCAGGTTGAAACACTGAAGAAACTTGCAGAGGATTCACTTACAGATGCGCATTATCGCAAAACAGGCAGGAAAGCAGCCGGTAAACGTACCGAAGAAAAGTCACCGCTTCTGGACTGTCTGAAAAAGAATGGTGTTGGAGAAAAGAAAGAATTTACCGGACATAAACGTGTCTGTGGAAACTGTGCAGACGTATGTCCAAACCGTGCAAATGTGCTGATCGAAGTGCCGGAGATGGAACTTTTGCAGATTCTTCACGTAGATTATATGTGCAATGAATGTGGAAACTGTCGCTCTTTCTGTCAGTATGTAGGTGCGCCGTATAAAGACAAATTTACGTTATTTGCAACAGAAGAAGATATGGAGGACAGCACCAATAATGGATTTACCGTACTTGATGCCGAAACAAAAGAGGTACTGGTACGTATCGGAGACAGACAGGAAAAAGTAAAAGCTGACCAGCCATCAGAAATGCTTAGTGAGGATCTCGGCAAACTGATGTGTACTGTGATTGACGATTATACATATCTGCTTATGTGATATCAGGGAAATGCATACTGAAAAATCCGCAGATATCATATAAGTAGTGAAAAGGAGAGCCGCTATGGCAACATTTAAGGTGAACGGCAGGACTGTTCAGACTGAAAAAAATCAAAAACTGTTACGATTTCTGCGGGATGAACTGCATCTGACTTCAGTGAAGGATGGATGTAGTGAAGGGGCATGTGGAGCCTGCACCGTGATCATTGACGGAAAGACCTGTAAGGCATGTGTCCCGGATACGGATTTGCTGGAAGGCAGGGAAGTGATCACGGTGGAAGGTCTGACAGAATGGGAAGAACAGGTTTATACTTATGCATACGGAAAGGCGGGGGCTGTACAGTGTGGCTTCTGTATCCCGGGAATGGTGATGTGCACAAAGGCGCTTCTGGACGTAAATAAAAAGCCCTCTGATAATGAGATTCGGTATGCACTGCGAAATAACTACTGCCGCTGTACCGGTTATGTAAAGATTATGGATGCAGTTCGAATTGCAGCAAAAATTCTGGATACTGGTGTCATTCCGGATGATGGAGATCAGAACTGGACACTTGGAAACCGTGTTGCAAGGATCGATGTAGAAGAAAAAGTGCTTGGAGCCGGTAAATATCCGGATGATTTTTATCTTGATGGGATGCTTTATGGAGCAGCACTTCGAAGTAAATATGCGCGTGCCAGAGTCCTTTCTATTGATACATCCAAAGCCAGAGCACTTGATGGTGTAGAAGCTGTTGTGACTGCTGAAGATATACCGGGAGAGAACAAGATCGGACATCTGAAACATGATCAGTATACGCTGATTCCGGTAGGTGGCCTTACACATTATCTTGGAGATGCGATTGCACTGGTTGCTGCGAAGGACAGAGAAACAGCGGAAAAAGCAAAGAAACTGATAAAAGTAGAATACGAAGTACTGCCACCTGTACACACGATTGAAGAGGCGGCTGCACCGGACGCACATAAGGTGTTTGACGAAGAAGAAAATAATATCTGTGCGCATAAACATATCAGCCGTGGAAATGCAGAAGAAGCCATTCACAATTCTAAATATGTGATTTCACATCACTTTGAGACACCGTGGACAGAACATGCTTTTCTGGAACCGGAATGCGCGGTTGCATTTTATGATGAAGACGGAGATGTATTTATTTATTCGACGGATCAGTCTGCACACCAGACACTGCATGAATGTTCCCTTGTTCTTGGAACGGACAAAGTAAAAGTGCAGAATGCACTGGTCGGAGGCGGATTTGGTGGAAAAGAAGATATGACGGTTCAGCATCTGGCAGCACTTCTTACTTATGTGACGAAAAAACCGGTCAAAGTAAAACTGACCAGGGCAGAGTCCCTTCTGGTGCATCCGAAACGTCATCCGTTCTATATGGATATGACAATGGGATGTGATGAACATGGAAATATCATGGGAGTAAAAGCTACTGTATTTTCTGATACCGGAGCATATGCATCTCTTGGCGGACCTGTGCTCGAACGTGCCTGTACGCATGCGGCAGGACCATATCATTATGAGAATTTCGAAATTGAAGGTACTGCCTACTATACAAATAATCCACCGGCGGGTGCTTTTCGCGGATTTGGTGTCACCCAGACCTGTTTTGCAACAGAAACACTTCTGAATATGATGGCAGATAAAGTGGGAATCACCCCTTGGGAAATTCGTTACCGCAATGCGATACGTCCGGGAGAAGTGCTTCCGAATGGTCAGATCGTAGATGAGTCTACCGGTCTTATTGAGACACTGGAGGCGGTTAAGGAAGATTATGAAGCGGCTCTGGCAGAGGGCAAACCGGTCGGAATCGGATGTGCAATGAAAAATGCCGGTGTCGGCGTTGGCATCCCGGATACCGGACGTGTGAAGCTGATCGTAGAAGACGATGAGAAGCTGCATATTTATTCCGGAGCATCCTGCATCGGTCAGGGACTCGGTACAGTTCTTGTACAGATGGTTGTGACCAATACAGATCTGAAACATCAGGATATTGTATATGAAAGAAGCAATACCTGGATCGCACCGGATTCCGGTACAACGTCCGGCTCGAGACAGACACTGATCACCGGAGAAGCATGCCGGAGAGCCTGTGAAAAGCTGATGGAAGACCGAAAAACGGGGAAAAGTTTGAGTGATATGAAGGGAAACGTGTATTACGGAGAATATCTTGCAAAGACAGATCCACTTGGAGCCAATGTACCGAATCCGGTTTCACATGTAGCATATGGATATGCAACGCAGATGTGCATACTGGATAAAAAGACCGGTGAGCTGGAACATATTGTTGCGGCACATGATGTCGGTAAAGCAGTCAATCCGCTGTCCTGCGAAGGTCAGATTGAAGGTGGTGTTGTAATGTCGATGGGATATGCACTCAGAGAAAAATATCCGATTGATGAAAACTGCAGGCCAATCCAGAAATATGGGTCACTCGGATTGTTCCGTGCTCATGAAGTTCCGAAGATCAAAGCAATTGTTGTAGATAAGCCGGGATTAAATGTAGCATGTGGCGCAATCGGTATCGGAGAAATTACTTCGATTCCTACAGCACCGGCGATTGCAGATGCTTATTTCCGTTATGATGGAGTGCGGAGATACAGTCTGCCGCTTGCAGATACACCATACGAAAGGAAGTGGTGATATGGCTGTGAAAAAAAGATTTCCATACCGTGCAGCCCTTGTGGCGTGTAATGGCGGGTGCAGGGCGGTAAAAGGTGAAAAGGGGTGTACAGACGGCTGTATCGGCTGTGGCGACTGCGTACAGGCATGTAAATTCGGGGCAATTTTTCTAAATGAATATGGTGTGGCAGAAGTGGATGAGGAGAAATGTATTGCCTGTGGGAAATGTGCAAAAGTCTGTCCGCAGGAGATCATTCACATTCATGAGTGTGCAAACTATATTGTTGTAAAATGCTCCAATAAGAGCAAAGGAGCAGCGGCAAAGAAACAGTGTGAAGTAAGCTGTATCGGTTGCGGTATCTGTGAAAAGACCTGTACGGCAGGTGCCATTCGGGTTACAGAGAATCATGCCGTGATCAATGAAGAACTGTGTTTAAGCTGTGGGATGTGCGCGGTGAAATGTCCACAGCATGCAATTTATGATCTGCGCGGAATATATACAGAAGTAAAATGACAGAAGTATTTTAACAGGTAAGTTCTTTTTTCTATTCAAAAGATTTTATTGAGAAAATTTTATGAAGAAGGTGAGTAATCATGATTGGAAAAAGTGTTCCGCGTGTAGACGCATATGAGAAAGTCACCGGAAGAGCAAAATTTACAGAAGATCTACTTCCGAAAAGATGTCTGGTGGCGAAAGTGCTGCATGCAACAATTGGAAATGGAATCGTAAAATCTATTGATACAAGTGAGGCCGAGAGCATGGAAGGGGTGGTGAAGGTTGTGACGTTCCATGATGTCCCGGATCATTGCTATCCGACACCGGGACATCCATGGTCTGTGGAACTGGCACATCAGGACGTGGCAGACAGGAATCTGCTGACCGGTCGTGTGCGCTATTATGGAGATGATATTGCAGCGGTTGTTGCAGAGGATGAAATTATTGCATCCAGAGCGTTGAAAAAGATCAAAGTAGAATATGAGGAATATCCGGTTGAGATTCATCCGCGTAAATCCATGTATGGAAGCAAACCGCCGATTCATTTCGATAAAAAAGATAACGTACTTGCCCGTTCAAATTATTTTATCGGAGATGTCGATAAAGGTATGGAAGAAGCCGAAACGGTGGTAAAAGGCACATACAAGACTCCAATCGTACAGCATTGTCATATCGAAAACCCGATTTCGTATGCCTATATGGAAAAAGGACGGATCGTGGTTGTGACATCTACGCAGATTCCGCATATCGTGCGTCGTGTCATTGGTCAGGCACTTGGAATCCCGTGGGGCAATATCCGTGTGATCAAGCCATATATCGGAGGTGGATTTGGAAATAAGCAGGATGTCTTATATGAACCACTGAATGCTTTCCTGACAACGCAGGTGGGCGGCAGACCGGTCAAACTGGATGTCAGCAGAGAAGAAACTTTCTGCAATACCAGAACCCGTCATGCTATTGAATTTGATCTTGCCGCAGGTGTGGATAAAGAAGGAAAACTTGTTGCAAAGGATATGCATTCATATTCCAATCAGGGTGCTTATGCATCACATGGCCATGCGATTGCGGCGAACGGTCTGACTTCATGGAGACTGCAATATGCCTGTCCGAATATCCGTGGAGAGGCTTATACGATCTATACCAACACACCGGTAGGTGGTGCAATGCGTGGTTATGGAATTCCGCAGGTATGCTTCGCAATAGAGAGCTTTATGGATGATGTGGCAGAAGCAATCCACATGGATCCACTGGAATTCCGCAGGAAAAACTTAATTGAAGGATATTATGAAGACCGTTATCTGAAACCGATCGCTGCAAATACGAACGGTATTTTTGAATGTCTGAAAAAGGGTGCGGAATACATTCACTGGGATGAAAAAAGAAAAAAATATGCAAAGCAGACAGGAGCGGTACGCCGGGGAGTCGGAATGGCTCTGTTTTCGTATAAAACCGGTGTATGGCCGATTTCACTGGAAATCGCTGGGGCACGTCTTTCACTGAATCAGGATGGCAGTGTGCAGCTCCAGCTTGGTGCAACGGAGATCGGACAGGGAGCGGATACGGTATTTTCACAGATGGTTGCAGAGACACTTCAGACAGATATGGCTCATGTACACATCCAGACTGTGCAGGATACCGATGTATCCCCGTTTGACACGGGAGCGTATGCTTCCAGACAGTCTTTTGTAACAGGAACGGCAGTGAAACACTGTGCAGAAATTTTAAGAGACAAGATTCTGGCTTATGCAAAGACTTTACTGCCGGAGGTAGATACCAGAGAATTAAGTCTTCATGATAACTGGATCTGGGCAGGCGAAGAACAGGCAATTTCACTTGCTGCACTGGCAGAAGAAAGTTATTACAGCCTGACGAATTCTTCTGTACTGACAGCAGAAGTATCTGAACAGGTAAAGAAAAATACGATTGCAACCGGTTGTTGTTTTGCCGAAGTTGAAGTCGACATCAAACTTGGAAAGATAAAGATCCTTCATATCATCAATGTACATGACAGCGGAAAACTTCTGAATCCACAGCTTGCCGAAATGCAGGTGCATGGTGGTATGTCGATGGGCATGGGCTATGGCATCAGTGAACAGCTGATTCTTGATGAAAAGACAGGAAGACCTTTAAATGGTAATCTTCTTGACTATAAACTGATGACGATGCTGGATACGCCGGACATCAAAGCCGACTTTGTGGAAATGGATGATCCGATGGGCCCATATGGAAATAAAGCACTTGGGGAGCCACCGGCAATTCCGAGTGCACCGGCAATCCGTAATGCAGTGCTGCATGCAACCGGTGTGGCATTCAATGAGAATCCACTGACGCCACAGCGTCTGATTGACGGATTCAAAAAAGCAGGATTGATCTGAGAGGGGGCGCAGACTATGTATGACATTGAGCAATACTATAATGCAAAAACCGTATCAGAGGCAGTTATGCTTCTGAAAGAACATCCGGATGCGAGAATCATATCAGGAGGAAGTGATGTCCTGATCAAAATCCGTGAAGGCAGGATGGCAGGCACTTCTCTGGTATCCATCCGGGATATTGAGGAAATTAAAGGTATTACAGGAAATGAGAACGGGGATATTCTGATTGGCGCAGGAACAGTATTTTCACATATTACAGCGGATCCGATCATACAGAAATATATTCCGGTTCTGGGAGAAGCAGTTGATCAGGTTGGCGGTCCGCAGATTCGAAATATTGGTACGATCGGCGGAAATATCTGTAATGGTGCCGTCAGTGCTGATAGCGTACCAACGGTTTTTTCCTACAATTCACTCCTGCATATTGCAAATGAAGATGGTGGCAGAATTACACCGGTACGGGAATTTTATCTGGGACCGGGACGCGTAGATCTGCATCCGGGCGAGGTACTTACCCATGTAGTGATCCCGAAAAAAGAATATGCCGGATATCACGGACACTATATTAAATATTCGATGCGAAATGCAATGGATATTGCGACGTTAAGCTGCAGTGTGGTAAGTAAAGTTGATACAGAAAAAAATATTCTGGAGGATGTACGTATTACCTTCGGTGTAGCGGCACCGGTTCCGTATCGGTGCGTAGAGACGGAAGAAAAGCTGAAAGGCAGAATTTTGGATGAAAGTTTTTATCAGGAACTGGAAGAAAGTATTCGAGGTGAAATCCATCCGAGGGATTCCTGGAGAGCTTCGAGAGATTTCCGTCTTCAGATTGGTGGAGAAATTGCAAAAAGAGCGCTGCTTAGGACAGTAGAGCTTGCCAGAATGGATAACGGCATGGGAGGTGAAGAAGCATGAAAAAAGAAAAAATGCTTGTTCAGTGTGTGGTAAACGGAGAAGAGGTAGCAGAATATGTTGATCCGAGAGAATCTCTTCTGGATATGCTGCGTAATCACCTCGGGCTGACCTCTGTAAAGAGAGGCTGTGAAGTCGGAGAATGCGGCGCCTGTACCGTGATCATCGATGGTGAAACCATTGACTCCTGTATTTATCTGGCGGTCTGGGCGGAGGGCAAAAACATCCGTACACTGGAAGGACTGGAAAAAAACGGTGAGCTGACACGGATTCAGGAAGCTTTTATTGAAGAAGGTGCGGTGCAGTGCGGGTTCTGTACGCCGGGTTTTATCATGTCGGCAACGGTTCTTCTGGAGCAGGGAAAAGAACTGACCAGAGAAGAAATCAAGAAAAAAATGTCCGGAAATCTCTGCCGCTGTACGGGATATCAGAATATCGTCAATGCGGTAGAAAAAGTGATGCATGAAAGGAATGACAACTGAGATGACACATAAAACAACACTGATCGTACGTGGGGGCGGGGATCTTGCAAGTGGAGTGATCCACAGACTTTATAAATGCGGCTATCAGGTTCTGGTACTGGAATGTGCGAAGCCGAGTGCAATACGGCGGCGTGTTTCTTTTGGTGAAGCAGTCTATGACGGAACATCGAGGGTTGAGGGTGTTACCGGAAGGCTGATCAAAGATATTTCAGAGTGCCGGAAAGTATGGGATAAAAAAGAAATTCCGATTCTGGTTGATGAGGCTGCAGATGCAGTTTCTGAATTAAAACCGGATGCGCTGATCGATGCAATCCTTGCCAAAAAGAATCTCGGGACGACAAGAGCAATGGCACCGCTTACGATTGGGCTTGGACCGGGATTTACAGCACGTATGGATGTTGATTATGTAGTAGAAACGCAGATAGGACATAA
>OBLF01002371.1_pt1 | contig 13020 bp, 10 predicted proteins | sample 1519231 | NCBI WGS metagenome assembly OBLF01 (sample SAMEA2602895, study PRJEB22501) | metagenome | reverse complement strand
GCGGTCTCTGCCCGCTGGACGGCGGCCACATGCTGGTGCGCAAGAGCGCCAAGGGCCGCGTCTACTACGGCTGCAGCAACTACCCCAAGTGCAACTATATGACCTGGGACGAGCCGGTGCCCGAAAAGTGCCCCCAGTGCGGCAGCACCCTCTTTAAAAAGAAGGGCCAGCTCTACTGCGCCAAAGAGGGGTGCGGGTTTGTGAAGGCGATTGAGAAGAAATGACCGCTTTCGGCACTTCTGTAGGGGTCGATGCCTGCATCGACCCGCGGACAGGCTGCCGACTTGCGGGCGGATGCGCGTATCCGCCCCAACAACCTGCGGAAAACAGAGACGTTACGGAGAAACTATGCAAGTGAAAATCATCGGTGCCGGTCTGGCCGGCTGCGAGGCGGCGCTTTGGCTGGCGGATCGCGGCGTGCAGGTCGAGCTGTACGAGCAGAAGCCCGCAAAATATTCCCCGGCCCATAAAAGCGCGGGCTTCGCGGAGCTGATCTGCTCCAACTCGCTCAAGGCCGAGCGCCCCGACTCCGCGTCGGGCCTTTTGAAAATTGAGATGAAGATGATGGGCAGCCATCTGTTGGACGCCGCCGAGACCGCCCGCGTGGCGGCGGGCGGTGCGCTGGCCGTGGACCGCGATGTGTTTTCCACCGCCGTGACCGAAATGGTGGAAAACCACCCCAACATCACGGTCCGGCGCGAGGAGGTCACGGCGCTGGACGAGAGCGCACCCGTGCTCGTCGCCAGCGGCCCGCTGACCGAGGGCGCACTGGCACAGGCCGTCGCCGCGCTGACCGGCGACCATCGGCTGAGCTTTTATGACGCTGTCGCGCCCATCGTGACCGCCGAGAGCCTTGACTATGACAAGGTTTTTGCCGCGTCCCGCTATGGCCGCGGCGAGGCGGACTACCTGAACTGCCCGTTCAATAAAGAGGAATACGAGGCGTTCCACGCGGCGCTCATTGCCGCCGAGCGCGCGCCGCTCCACGACTTTGACGGCGACCTGACCGTCTACGAGGGCTGTATGCCGATTGAGGTCATGGCCGCCCGCGGCGCGGATACGATCCGGTTCGGCCCCCTGCGCCCCGTCGGTCTGCGCGACCCGCGCACCGGCCACCGCCCCTGGGCCGCCGTCCAGCTGCGCGCCGAGAACACGGCCCGCACGCTCTATAACCTCGTCGGCTTCCAGACCAACCTGAAATGGGGCGAACAGAAACGGGTGTTCAGCATGATCCCCGGCCTGGAGCACGCCGAATTTGTGCGGTACGGCGTCATGCACCGCAACACCTTTTTGGAGAGCCCGAAAGTTTTGACGAAGCAGCAGTTCTTGAAAGAACATCCCAACGTGTTTTTTGCAGGGCAGATCACCGGCTTTGAGGGCTATATGGAGAGCGCGGCGTCCGGCTTGCTGGCGGCGCACCAGATGCTTGCACGGCTCAAGGGCCGTGAGCTGCCGCCGCCCCCGGCGGCAACGATGTGCGGCGCGCTGCTGGACTACATCACGACGCCGAACAAGGACTTCCAGCCGATGGGTGCGAACATGGGCATCCTGCCCCGCACCGAGGAGATCAACACCATCCGCGACAAGCGGGAGCGCTACATGGCGCTTTCGCAGGCCGCGCAGGACGCCATGCAGGCGTGGGTAAAGGAGTACGAAGCATGAAAATTTTAGTGGATGCCATGGGCGGCGACAACGCCCCGCTGTGCGTTTTGCAGGGCGTGAGCCAGGCCGCGGCGGAGTTCGGCGACGGCATGGAGCTGGTGCTGCTGGGTGAGGAGAAAGCCATCCGCGACTGCGCAAAAGAGAATAAAATCGACCTTGCACCGTTTGAGATCCTCAACTGCACCGAGACCATCGACATGCACGATGACCCGGTCAAGGCTGTGCGCCACAAAAAGGATTCCAGCCTTGTGAAGGGTCTGACCATGCTGAAGAACGGCGAGGCCGATGCCTTTGTCAGTGCCGGCTCCACCGGTGCGCTGCACGTCGGCACCAGTCTCATCGTGCGCACGGTCAAGGGTGTCAAGCGCCCGGCGCTGGCCACCCCGATGCCCGGCGCCAAGCAGAATTTCCTGCTGCTGGACTGCGGTGCGAACGTCGAGTGCCGCCCCGAAATGCTCAACGCCTTCGGCACGATGGGCAGCGTCTACGCCGAGAAGGTCATGGGCCGCGAAACGCCGAAGGTCGCGCTTGTCAACAACGGCGCGGAGGACACAAAGGGCACGCCGACCTACCGCGAGGCCCACAAGCTGCTGAAGGCAAACCCCTGCATCCACTTTGCGGGCAACATCGAGCCGCGCTACATCATGGACGGTAACGTGGACGTCGTCGTCTGCGACGGCTTTGTCGGCAACGTCGTGCTGAAATTGACCGAGGGTGTCGCCAAAACGCTGCTGGGGATGCTGAAAAAAATCTTCTTGCAGAATTTGATCACCAAGCTCAGCTATCTGGGCATCAAGGGCGGTCTGGGCGAGCTGAAACGTATGATGGACTCCGAGGAGGTCGGCGGCGCACCGCTGCTGGGCGCCGCGAAGCCGGTCATCAAGGCGCACGGCTCCAGCCACGCCAAGGGCATCAAGAACGCCATCCGTCAGGCCAAGCTCTGCGTCGCCAACGACCTGTGCGGCACGATGGAGAAGGCGCTGGCAGAGGTGGCTGCACAGAAGGAAGAAGCAGACGCTTAAAAGATAAGCTGCCCTGTAGGGGCCGGACATGTCCGGCCCGCGGCATAAAAAATACCGCCCGTAAAAGGGCAATCGAGATAAGGTTGAGGGCCGGGTATGCCCGGCCCCTACGGACTAGCCGGAAAGGTGAAAGAATATGGCTCACAAACCGGAAGAACTGCAGGAGGTCCTGCACTATACATTCAAAAATCCTGCGCTGCTGCGCATTGCGCTGACCCATACCAGCTATGCCAACGAGAGCAAGGTCGCCACGACCCACAATGAGCGGCTGGAATTTCTGGGCGACAGCGTGCTGTCCGTCGTTGTAGCGGACTACCTGTTCCACCAGTCGGGCCGCCCCGAGGGCGAGCTGACCCGTATGCGCGCCAGCCTCGTCAGCGAGGATGCACTGTTCCAGTTCGCACAGGAAATTCAGCTGGGTGAGTATCTGCGCCTTGGCCACGGCGAGGACCTTGGCGGCGGACGCAACCGCCCGAGCGTTGTCTCCGATGCGTTCGAGGCGGTCATTGCCGCGCTGTATCTGGACGGCGGCATGGAGGCCGCGCGCAATTTCATCCTGCCCTTCATCACCGAGGGCAAGACTGCCGAGGACGACTACAAGACCCGTCTGCAGGAGGTCGTCCAGCAGGACCCGTCCGCCGTGCTGAAATACGAGGTCACCGGCGAGACCGGCCCCGACCACAACAAGCAGTTTACGGTCTGCGTCTGGCGCAACGGCGAGCTGCTGGCCGAGGGCCGTGGCCGCAGCAAAAAAGCCGCCGAGCAGCACGCAGCAAAGGTGGCGCTGGAAAAGCTGCAATAAGTGACGCCCTGTAGGGGCCGGGCATGCCCGGCCCGCGGCATAAAAATCGCGACCCGTTTACGGGTACATAAGGCGAGGTTGAGGGCCGGGCATGCCCGGCCCCTACGACCATTTTAAGAATTTTGAAAGGTACCCATGGAATGCGCCTGAAAGAACTGGAAATCCAAGGCTTCAAATCCTTCCCCGATAAGACAAAGATCGAGATCGGCGAGGGCATTACCGGCGTTGTCGGGCCGAACGGCTCGGGCAAGTCGAACATCTCCGACTCCATCCGCTGGGTTCTGGGCGAGACCAGCTCCAAGCAGCTGCGCGGCAGCGGCAAGATGGAGGACGTCATCTTCGGCGGCACCCAGTCCCGCGGTGCCATGGGCTATGCCTCCGTCGCGCTGACCATCGACAACAGCGACCATGGTCTGGACATGGACGCCGACGAGGTCACGATCGGCCGCCGGTACTACCGCAGCGGCGAGAGTGAATACTCCATCAACGGCCAGAACGTCCGCTTAAAGGACGTGTACGAGCTGCTGCTCGACACCGGCATTGGCCGCGACGGCTATGCCATCGTCGGTCAGGGCCGCATTGCCGAGATCGTCGGTGCAAAATCCGCGGAGCGCCGCGAAATTTTTGAGGAAGCGTCCGGCATCGCCAAGTACCGCTACCGCAAAAACGAGGCCGAGCGCCGCCTGGAAGCCGCCGAGGGCAACTTAGAGCGCCTGCGGGACATTCTGGGTGAGTTGGAAAAGCGCGTCGGCCCCCTGAAACGCGACAGCGAGAAGGCCCAGCAGTTTCTGGAATTGAGCGAGAAGCGCAAGACGCTGGAGATCACACTCTGGGTTGATGCCATCCGCCGCGCCAACGACTCGCTGCGCGACCAGCAGCGCAAGTACGAGGCCGCCCAGGCCGACTATGACCGCCTGAGCCGCCAGCTGGACGAGTTTGACGAAAAAAGCGCGTCCCTGCGTGCCGAGGCCCAGCAGCTGGTGCTGGCCGTCGAGCAGGCCAACGCCGACATCCGCGCCATCACCGAAGCAAACGCCGGCAGCGAGAGCGAGATCGCCGTCCTGAAAAACGAGAGCGAGCACAGCCGGTTCCGCATCGACGATGCTACGTCCGAATTGGAGCGCGCCGGGCAGGGCCGCGAGAGCATCGAGCGCGAGGCCGCGGACCACCGCGCCGCCATCGAGACGCTGAAAAGCGGCATGGCCGGGCTGGACGCCCGCGTGGCCGAGCTGCGCGAGGCCCTGCGTGCCCTTGAGGAAAAGGCCGCTGCCAGCGGCGAGCGCCGCGACGTCATTGACGCCGCCATGGCCCGCCTGCAGGACACCGCCACCGCCGCCAGGGTCAGCGCCGCGTCGGCGCAGTCGGCAGGGGAGGCTGCGGCCAACCGCCTGGCCGAGGCACAGCGCCAGGCCGAGGAGCTGAAAGCCGGCGCCGCCGCCACCGACGAGGAACGCCGCCGCGCCGAGCGCCGCTTTAAGGACGCCGAGGAGGCCGTGACCCGCAACGACAACATCAAGGCGGGCCTGAAGCTGAAATTGGACAGCCGCCGCCGTCAGCAGGCCGAGGCTGCCGACAACCTGCAGAAGGCGGACCGAGAAAGGTCCGCCGCCGCCCAGCGCATCCACATTCTGGAAGATCTGGAGCGCAACATGGACGGCTACCAGCAGAGCGTCAAGGCCGTCATGCGCGCGGCGGGCGGCGGGCGGCTGCGGGGCATCATCGGCCCCGTGGCGGGCATCATCACCGTCGAAAAGGGCTACGAGACCGCCATTGAGACAGCGCTCGGCTTTGCGCTGCAGAACATCGTCGTCGAGGACCAGGGCTGTGCCCGCGCCGCCATCGGCTTTTTGAAGGACGAGCGTGCAGGCCGCGCTACGTTTTTGCCGCTGGACACCGTGCAGGGCTCCCGCTTCACGGGCCGCCTGACCGGCACGGCGGAGGTCGCCGCCGACCTGGTCAGGACAGACCCGAAATATCAGCATATCATCGACAATTTGCTGGGCCGCATCATCGTGGTCGAGGACCTGACCGAGGCGTCCGCCGTGGCGCGGAACCTCGGTTACCGGAACCGCATCGTCACGCTGGACGGCCAGGTCATCAACGCGGGCGGCTCGTTCACCGGCGGCTCCACCGCCCGCAGCGTCGGCGTGTTCAGCCGCAAGCAGGAGCTGGACGAGCTGCGCAGCAAGCTGACGAAGCTCGAGCAGAAACGCACCGAGGCGGAAAAGGAATTGGCCGCCCGCAAGGCCGAGGTGGACAACCTCTCGGCCCAGCTGGCCGGTGCCGAGGGCGAGGGCATGAACGCCGCGACGGAGCACGTCCGCGCGAACCTCGAGCTCGAGCGCCTGACGAAGGCCGCCGCCCAGTACGACGAGACGGCCCGGAGCATCGAGGCCGAGATCGCCGCCCAGCAGGCCGCCGTGACCCGGAACGAGACCGCGCGCACCGAGGCCGAGAAGGCCCGGACCGACGCCGAGGCCGAGCTGGCGCAGTACACCGCCGAGCTGGCCGCCTTGGGCGAGAGCACGGGCAGCCTGACGGCAGAACGCGAAAAAATCACCGGTGAGCTGTCCGAAAAGCAGCTGCAGCGCCTGGCGGACGAGAAGGACGTCGGCCTGCATGAGGCCGCGCTGGAGGGCTTGCGGAGCCGTACCGGCGAGGCCGATGCCCGCGCCCGTGAGCTGCAGACGGCGATTGAGGCCGCCAAGGCAAAAATCGAGGCCAACGCGCTGAAAATCGCCGAGATGGAGCGCGTGCGCGGCGACAACCAGCAGAAAATTGCCGCCGCGGAGGAAACGATTCGATCTGCCAACGCGGCCCGCCTCGAAAAGGAGGCTGCGATCTCGAAGCTGGGGCAGGACAACCGCGCCCTGACCGACGAGCGCGAGCGGATGAGCGGTGAGATGGCCCGCCTGGCCGAGCGCCGCACCGCCGCCGAGACCGAGCTGAACGACACCAACAGCAAGCTGTGGGAGGAATACCAGCTGACCGAGAGCGAGGCCCGCAGCCAGTGCGTGCCGTTTGAGAGCCTGACCGAGCTGCGCCGCAGCGTGACCGAGGTCCGCGGCAAGATCCGCGCCTTGGGCAACGTCAACGTCGGCGCGATTGACGAATATAAAGAGGTCAGGGAGCGCTATGACTTCATGAAGGCGCAGGTCACCGACGTCGAAAAGGCGAAGGCCGAGCTGACGAAGATGATCGCCGAGCTGTGCAGCGAGATGCAGGAGCTGTTCACGGCGAGCTTTAAGCAGATCAACGCGAACTTCCAGCAAATTTTCAAGGAGCTGTTCGGCGGCGGTCATGCGCGGCTGTACCTGTCGGATGAAGCGAACGTGCTGGAATCCGGCATTGAAATTGAGGTCTCGCCCCCGGGCAAGGTCATCAAGAACCTGTCCGCGCTTTCCGGCGGCGAGCAGGCGCTGGTCGCTATCTCGATCTATTTCGCCATCCTGCGCGTCAACCCCGCGCCGTTCTGCTTCCTTGATGAGATCGAGGCCGCGCTGGACGACGTAAACGTCGCGCGCTATGCGCAGTATCTGCGCCGCATGACGGACCGCACCCAGTTCATTGTCATCACCCACCGCCGCGGCACGATGGAGGCCGCCGACGTCCTCTACGGCGTCACGATGCAGGAGGACGGCGTGTCGAAGATTTTGCGCCTGGATCTGGATAATGTGAGCGCGGACCTTATTACCTGATGGCATGTAGGGGCCGGGCATGCCCGGCCCGCCGCATAAATACGACCACCCGCCAATGGGAAGCCACACAAACCCGCGGGGCGGCAAATCAAAAGTAAGGAGGGCCACGATGGGCTTTTTCAACTTTTTCAAACGCGATATTTCCGAGGAGGAATTTCAGGAGCAGCAAAAGGTCAAGCGCGGGCTGGAAAAGACCCGCACGGGCTTTTTCCAGCGCATCGTCAATACGCTGACCAACGCGCAGATCGACGATGATCTGTACGACCAGCTCGAGGAACAGCTCATTCTGGCCGACGTCGGCCCCGCCTGCGCCGTGCGTCTGGTGGACGAGCTGCACGACGAGGTCGAGGAAAAGCACCTGAAAACCGGCCAGGAGGCGCTGGACACCCTGCGCGGCATCATCTGCCAGGAGCTGACCCCCCGCTACCCGATGGAGCTGGACGGCAAGCCCGCCGTCATTCTGGTCATCGGCGTCAACGGCGTCGGCAAGACCACGACGATTGCCAAGCTGGCCGGCCTGTACAAAAAGCAGGGCCGCCGCGTCATGCTGGCAGCGGGCGATACCTTCCGCGCCGCCGCCAGTGAGCAGCTGGAGCTCTGGGCCGAGCGCGCCGGCGTGCCGCTGGTCCAGGCCGGCATGGGCGCGGACCCGGCGGCGGTCATCTTCGACGCCGTCAAGAGCGCCAACGCCCGCGGCTACGACATGGTCATTGCCGACACCGCCGGACGTCTGCACAACAAGAAGGGCCTGATGGACGAGCTGTCCAAAATCTCCCGCAGCGTCAAGAAGGCCAGCCCCGAGGCGAGCCTTGAGGTGCTGCTGGTGCTCGACGCCATCACGGGCCAGAACGCCATCAGCCAGGCCGAGGAGTTCTGCAAGGCCGCCAACGCCACCGGCGTGGTGCTGACCAAGCTCGACGGCACGCCCCGCGGCGGCTGCGCGGTCTCTGTGTGGGAGAACCTCGGTCTGCCCATCCGCTTCATCGGCGTCGGCGAGAAGATCGACGACCTGATGGAATTTGACGCACAGACTTTCGTCGAAAGCCTGCTGCCGGAATCCGCCCTGCAGAAGGACGAAAAAAAAGAGGAAGGGGAGAGCGAAGCATGATCGTTTGCGCCGCCAGCAACAACGCGGGCAAGCTGAAGGAATTGCGCCGCATTCTGGAACGCATGGGCCATGAGGTCAAGAGCCTGCGGGAGCTGGGGATAGACCTTGACCCCGAGGAAACCGGCACGACATTTGCCGAGAACGCCCGCATCAAGGCCGAGGCGTTCTGCAAGGCCAGCGGCCTGCCCACCGTGGCCGATGACTCCGGCCTCTGCACCGACGCGCTGCACGGTGCGCCCGGCGTCTACAGCGCCCGCTACGCCGGGCATCACGGCGACGACGACGCGAACAACGCAAAGCTGCTGCGGGAGCTGGCCGACGTGCCGGAGGAACAGCGCGGCGCAAAGTTCGTGTCGGCGGTCTGCTTCATGCTGCCGGACGGACGCGCACTGGAGGTCGAGGGTGAGTGCCCGGGCCGCATTGCGTTTACATTGCAGAACGGCGACTACGGCTTCGGCTATGACCCGCTGTTCATCCCCGACGAGTACGGCGCACCCGACGGCAAGCGCCCGAACACCGAACGCCGCAGCTACGCACAGCTCACCCCCGACGAGAAGGACGCCATCAGCCACCGAGGCCGGGCGATGGAGAAGCTGGCAGAAAAGCTGCCCGAATTTTTGGGATAAAAGCCTTCCCCTTTGGGGGAAGCCTTTGTAGGGGCCGGGCATGCCCGGCCCCTACCGAGATATATACAATAAAAAGGAGATAATTTATGGCACTTACCAGCAAACAGCGCGCGGCTCTGCGCAGCGCGGCGAACACGATGGACCCCGTTTACCAGATCGGCAAGGGCGAGATCGACGACACCCTCAAGCAGGGCATCGCCGACTGCATCGCCGCACGCGAGCTTATCAAAGTAAAGGTGCTGGAAAACAGCGAATATTCCGCCCGCGAGGCCGCCGACATCCTGTGCGAGGCGCTGGACTGCGAGTGCGTGCAGGTCATTGGCCGCAAATTTGTGCTGTTCAAGCAGAAGAAAAAGGAAAGCGCCTACACCGCCGTGCTGGCAAAATGAAAACACTGCTCTACGGCGGGACGTTCGACCCGCCCCACAACGGCCACATGAACAACCTGCGCGCCGCGCTGGCACTGGTACAGCCGGACCGCGCCCTCGTTATGCCCGCGGGCACGCCGCCCCACAAGCACGCCAGCGCCACCCCGGCAGAGCTGCGCCTGCAGATGTGTGCCTGCTTTACAGCGCTGTCCCCGGCGGTGCAGGTCAGCGATTGGGAGATACGCCAAGGCGGGCGCAGCTACACCGTACACACGCTGGAATGGCTGCGCGGCCAAGACCCGGACGGCGCGCTGTACCTCTGCGTCGGCAGCGACATGCTGCTGACGTTTCAGGAATGGTACCGCTGGCAGGATATGCTGAAAATGGCTGCCCTCGTCGTCGAGAGCCGCACCGGCACCGATGAGGCCGCCCTGCACGCCGCCGCCGCAGAACTGAAAAAGGCCGGGGGCCGCGTCCTTTTTGCCCGCGCCGAGAGCTACCCCTGCGCGTCGAGCGACATCCGCAGCGGGAAGATCCCGCGGGAGCAGTGGCCGGAGGTGCTGCCGCCGGAGGTGCTGGCAGTGATAAAGGAGCATCGGCTGTACGGGAGCCTGTAGGGCGGCCTGCCCCCAGGCCGCCGCGGCGGGGTGAGGGCACCCCGCCCTACGCATGACCCGAAAAGGGGCGATAAAGCCGCCCCTGCAAGAGCTGCCCAAAAGGCTGCTCTGTAGGGGCCGGGCATGCCCGGCCCGCAGCATAAAAATACACCACCCGTTCAAGGGCAATCACGGCAAAGTTGAGGGCCGGACATGTCCGGCCCCTACAGCCAGTCAGGAGAAGGAAAAACGCCATGGATTACTCCGAAGCCAAGAAGTTGGTCAAGGCCCGCCTGAGCGAAAAGCGCTGGACGCACACGAAAAATGTAAAAAAAATGGCTGTAAAACTTGCCAGGCGCTGGGGCACAGACCCGGAAAAGGCCGCTATGGCGGCAATTTTGCACGATTCCGCCAAGGAACTGCCCAAGCAGGAGTTGTTGCAGATTTTTGCCGATAATGCTATAATAGCAGAAAATGCCCCCGCGCGTCCGTCGCCGGTCTGGCACGGCATCGCCGCCGCCATCCTGGCCGAAACGCAATGGGGCATCACCGACCCGGACATTTTGTCTGCCATCCGCTGCCATACTACCGGCAAGCCGGGAATGTCCAAGCTCGATAAGATCATCTATTTGGCCGATATGACCAGCGCCGAGCGCGACTGGCCCGGCGTAGACGACCTGCGCGCGCTGGAAATGCAGGATCTGGACCGGGCTCTTTGCGACGCACTCAAGCGCAGCATTGATTTTGTGGAAGAAAAGGGCGGCTCGCTGGACCCTGAAAGCGTCGCCGCTTATGAGTATGCAAAAGCACACCTTGAATAAAAACACTCCACAGAGCAGGGAGGAAATGTAATGAGCGAACCGCGTAAGCTGTATACCGGCAGTGCATCGGGCGGGCTGGATCAGGAGCAGTATGAGGCTGCCCGCCGCCGCGCCCAACAGCTGGCCGAACAGAATGCCCGCCGCCGCACCGTGCAGCAGCCCATGCGCACGGCCCAGGGACGGCATATCAGCCAGCGCCCCGTTGTGACCGAGCAGCCGGCCCCCGCACCCGAGCCGCCGGTACAGGAGCGTGCCCAGCAGGCTGCGCCCGCACCGGAAAAGCCCCGTGAGCTGACCTACGCCCAGCGGCAGGCCATGGCCTACCGCGCCGCTGCCGAGCGCAGATACGGCGATACCTTGCAGTTTCAGGTGCAGCGCCCCCGCCGCACCGTGAACCGCCCGCCGGAGCCGGAGCAGCGCGCCCGGCAGGCCGCCGCCCAGCTGTATGAGCAGCCCGCGGCCCCGCGGCAGGCGCAGCAACCCGCCCCGCGCCCCCAGGCGCAGGCCCCTGTGCAGCAGGCGGCTCCCGTCGGCGGCATCCGGCTGGAGGAGGCTGCCGCGCAGCCCCGCCGCGCAAAGCATGCGGATGCCCCGCAGCCCGCAGCCCATAAGCCCCGCACCGCCGCAGGCGGCAATGGCGGCAGCCGCAAGCCCCCGCGCGATGAGGACGATGCCCCGCGCAAGGCAAAGGGCAGAAAGTCCGGCAAAAAGGGCGGCAGCGGCAAGGGCGGAAACGGGAAAAAGAAGAAAAAGATCCGCTGGTGGCAGATCCTGCTCATCACGCTGCTGGTCATCGCGCTGATCTTCGGCGGTGCGTTCGCGCTCATCATGGGGGCCATCACCCCGGCGGGCGGCAACATCAAGCTGAACCAGCTCATCAACACGCCCAAGGAATTCCAGGGCAAGGAGTTCAACATCCTTGTCACCGGCGTTGACCGTTCGTCCACCGGCGATCTGTCCGCAGGTGCGGCCAATGACTCCAACGTCAACGACGGCATGACCGATATGATTTTGTACGTCCATTTCAACAATGAGACGGGCGAGATGAAGATGCTGCAGATCCCGCGTGATACGATGGTCACGACGGACACGAGCGTCTCCGGCAACTTCCGCATCAACGGTGTGGCCAAGACCCAGGGCAGCGACGGCAACAACAATATGGCCGCCCTGTGTGAGTTGGTCGCAGACCAGTACAAGCTGCCCATCGACGGCTTTATCACGATCCGTCTGGAAATGCTGACCGAGCTGGTAGACCTGTTCGGCGGCGTGGAGATCAACGTCCCCATGGATGTAGACTATGCCGCGCTGGGGCTGGGAGACAGCGTCATTCACGCCGGCTACCAGACGTTGAACGGTGCGTCGATGGAGTTCCTGCTGCGTGCGCGTAAAATTTACCCCGACGGCGACATTGGCCGCCTGAACATGCAGCGCCAGTTCTACGCGGCGCTGTTCCGCAAGCTCAAGAGCATCGGCAACATCTGGGACGTCGCCAAGCTGACCCCCGCCGTGCTGAACTATATGGAGACGAACCTCAGCGCGTCCGACCTCATCAGCTTTGCCATCAGTATGCTGAAAATTGATTCCAGCAAGATCATGATCTGCCAGATGCCGGTCATCAGCGGCCCGCAGTACAACGGCCAGTCGCTTTTGTACCCCGCGCGGCAGGCGGATGCGGACCTGCTGAACCAGTACTTCCGCGAGAACACCGGTCCAGTCGATGCCAGCCAGCTGAACCTGTGCGACAATGTCATTGACCTGTCCGGCTACACGGCCACCGACCCGAAGATCCAGCAGATGGGCGGCCTGATGGCCGAGGCGGACGACGCGCAGAAGAACGATAACCTCGACGGCTCCAACCAGGTCACCGACATCATGGCGTCCGAGTCCACGGCGGAGAGCGAGAGCACCGACACGGATTCCACCGATACCGAGAGCCAGCCGGCAGCGTAATACAGAAAAACTTCGGGTAAAGGCGAAGCTCTCTCCCTCAGCCGCCTGCGGGCGGCAGCTCCCTCGCAGAGGGAGCCGAGAAAAGAGCGCGGCGAAGCCGCCGCTCTCTTGCCTCCCTCTGCCCGAAACCTACCCCGTTATAAACCACCTAGGAGAACATCTATGGAAAGCAAAGAACTTGCTATTCGTCTGGCGCGTGCGCTGGACGCAAAGAAGGCCGTCAACGTCCACATTCTGGCCGTGGAGGACCTGACCACCGTCACCGAATATTTCGTCATTGCCACGGGTATGTCCACCACCCATGTCGGCGCACTGGCCGATGAGGCCGAGTTCCAGCTGGACCGCGAGGGCGTCAAGGTGCTGCGCA
>OBLF01002364.1_pt1 | contig 13055 bp, 15 predicted proteins | sample 1519231 | NCBI WGS metagenome assembly OBLF01 (sample SAMEA2602895, study PRJEB22501) | metagenome | reverse complement strand
AGACACGGCCCTTTCACGGCTGTAACATGGGTTCGATTCCCGTACGGGTCACCACAAGGCAACTCGTAAGGGTTGCCGAATAGGGAGGCTTAGCTCAGCTGGTTAGAGCGCCTGCTTCACACGCAGGAGGTCACTGGTTCGAGTCCAGCAGTCTCCACCAAAAAGTTCCTGATTTCGCAAGAAATCAGGAACTTTTTCTGTTTATGATCTCAAAAGTGACGCAGCATTTTGGCGTTTTTTGCTTGACCCAAACCGTGACCCAAAAGCCGAGAGGTCAGGAAAGCACCGGAGAGGGGCGGATGGTATCATCCGTCCCTCTCCGACTATTTTGCGGGCTACATGGTCTGGCTGATGACGCTGCCGATGGTGTCGGCGGCGTCACGCTTCATCCCCTCCGTGGCGTGGGTGTAGGTGCTGAGGGTAACGCCCGCATCGTAGTGTCCCAACGCACCGGACAGCGTCTTGACATCCACGCCGTACTTGAGGGACAGCGTGGCGAAGGTGTGTCTGAGGTCGTGAAACCTGATGTGCTCCGCACCGATGGCCTTCAGGATCTTCTCATGGGTGTGCCGGAAGGAATCCGGGTCGAACATGGTGCCGGTCTTGGGCGACACAAACAGGTAGGGACTGTGTGGGTGCTTTGCGTGCTCCTCTACCAGCAGCTCCACCGCCCGCTGCGGGATGGCCAGCTTGCGGATGGAGTTGGGCGTCTTGGGCTGGCTGACCACCAGTTCACCGTTGAGACGGTTCACCTGCTTGCTGACAGAGATGGTCATGTTCTCCACGTCCAAGTCCGTCCACAGCAGAGCCAGCAGTTCTCCCCGCCGCAGGCCGGTGGTCAGCTCCAGATAGAAGGCCGCCAGCAGCCCGCGCCGTTCTGCTTCGGCCAGATACGGGCCGATCTTGTCCTCCGGCAGTATCTTCATCTCTCGCTTTTCCAGCTTCGGCAGGCGGCAGCCCTTGGCGGGGTTGGTGAGGATCAGCCGCTCCGCTACCGCCTGTTCCAGACAGTTGTTCAGCAGCGTGTGGATGCCCCGTACCACGCGGGTGCTGAGACCCTTATCTTTCAGCTTGATGTGGGTATACCGTTGGATGCGGCCGGATTTTTGCAGGTCGTTGTAGAACTTCTGGATCTGGATGGTGGTCAGTTTTTCCAGCGGCGTGTTGCCCAGCTCGGGAATGATGTGGTTGTCAATGTAGTTGAGGTAATAGTGCTTGGTCTTCTCCCGCAGGCGTGGCTCGGCATAGGCCTCGTACCACAGCTTGATCCACGCGCCCAGCGTGTACGACTTGGCACGGCTCATGTCCAGCTTTTCAGCCTCCGCAATGGCCTGCTTGAGCTTTTCCTTGGCTTCGGATTGGGTTTTAGCGAGGACGCTCTTGTGGATGGGCTTGCCGGTGGTGGGATCGCAGCCTGCGGTGTAGCGGCCCTCCCAGCGGCCGTCTTTCCGCTTGCGCAGACTCCCCTCTCCATTTGCACGTTTCTTCGGCATGGTATCAACTCCTTTTCTTTGGTAGCCAATACACATACCACAAGCCGACCTTAATAGCTATCGGAGATGGGCAGAGTTAAGAGAAAGTTATCAATTGCGCAGCGGGGGCATTCTTTGGTTACAGCGTGGTCATTTTTGCACTGTGTTGGCGTCGATCCATTCCCGCAGCTTGTCCTTCGGCACCACGATGCGGCTGCCGATCTTCAGCGTAGGGAAGCCCTCACTGTGAACTAACTCATACGCTCCGGTGCGGGAGATGCCCAGCACCGCCGCCACCTGCACGACGTTCAGCGTCAGGGGCAGCTCATCGTAATTCTCATAGGTACATTCGTTCATTCGCTCCTCCTTACATCATGGTCATGTTGAAACCGTGATACTGCTCATATTCTTCCTCGTAATTTTCCTGTTCCTGACGGCGGGACTGATACCACCCCACCAGCTCCTGCAGCAAGAGACTGCTGTAATACAGCTCACGGGCAAGGTCGCTGACCTCGCTGTCCTCGTCCTCGCAGAGGGCGCAGATGGCGGCCACTGTACCCGCCATGCCGCAGACGGCATCCTCCAGCGTAGGTGTCGGCTCACGATGGTCATAGGCAATTCCCCGGCAGGCTTGCAGATAATCCGCGCCGCCCAGTCGGAAGTATAGCTCCATATTCTCGCGCTTCAGCGTCTGGTCGAACAGCTTGCTGTCCCGGCAGCGGATGTTCTCCGGCGTGGTGTAGGTGATGTATTTCTGATGCGGCTCCCATTTCACATCGTAGCCATAGGCATTCATATACGCAACGAACTCCTGTTGCGTGCGGCTCTGCTCCATAGCCTCTTTGATATGATCCGTCAGCCGCCTCTTCCACGTCGGGATGCGGAACGGGTCGGCCTTGGACTCCGTGACGGACAAGCCGTATTCCCGACAGAGTTGGCTGCAGTAGTCCTTGACCTGCTGCATCTCCCTTGCAGACTGATGGAATTTCATGCCCGTCTCGAAATTGACGGAGTTCATGATAATGTGGTTATGGATGTGGGTGGTGTTCATGTGGGTGACCACGATGCACTGGTAGCCCTCAAAATGCTCCGCCAACTTCACGCCCAGCTCGTGCGCCGTTGCAAAGTCCAGCGGATCATCCGGCGCGAACGCCTGCACGATGTGGTAGTAGCCGCGGCCCTCCGTTTTGCGGAACTGCTTTTTCACCGCCTCAAATTCCGGCACCGCCGTCCGCGCTACACAGCTGACGCCGCTGATAAGCTGCTCCACCGTCTTTTCCCGGTTGGTGACATAGTCGACGATGCCCCTCAGCCCACGCGAGACAGCAATGAATTTAATGTTTGCCATGCGTTTTCATATACCTCCATGAACGGCTCCATGTTGACCAGCTCAACATGACCCTGCCGCGCCATGACGACCAGCTGATTCAGGTTATTGCCCTGCCGACGCAGCTCGCAGATGAGGTCATCCACGCCGTCGATGACCGTCACATCCTTGTCCATGGCTGCGTCCCGCACATACTGACTGAGAGACTTGTGCGCCTTCTCCGCCTGGAGCGAGATGTATTTCTTCTGCCACCCCGCCACGCGGATGCGGATAAATTCTTCTTTCTTCATACGTTGCTCCTCCATGAAAAGGGGTGTGGGCTTAGCCCGCATGCAGCGTTTGGGGAGCGGTTTCGGCCAGAGGCCGAAAACCGTACCACAAACGCGAAACTTGCCATCGCGCCGAAGGCGCGATGCTCCGCTTTCCCCGACTCCCAGCGTCCTGTTGTGACACTTGTCCTACCCTGCGAGGCCACACAGTGGCTCATAGGGGCGAACACGGCGGTTCTGCGGCTTGCACCAACGGTTTCCGCTGTACCCGATGTCGCTCGGCGGCGGCTTCGGCGAGGTACAGCTGATGCTGGGTGTACCACTCCACCGCTTCGCGGATGGGGCGAATGTGATAACGCAGGTTGCCGTTTTTCTTCAGGCCATTCCGCATGATGACCGACGTCGGCTCTACGGTGATGAGCCCCCTTTTCTACCAGCCCCGCCACATAGCGTTTGACGGAGCTCTTGCTTTTGCCGATGGCTTTACCGATGGTTTCGTAGCTGGGCCAGCACTCGTAAGTGCGCGGGTCTTCCAGCCGCATCAACACAGCGTAGGTGGCCAGTTCGCCGGTACTTAAATGCAGAGAGAAGATCTCGTTGGGCAGTGGTGTGAAGTTTTTCGTTTTGTTGTTTTGTAAGTTCAATAGATACCTCCGATTTTTGTTGACATGGCTGCGCGAATGGTGTAGACTAATTGCAATATCGATTAGACATTTAGCTTGAGTCTATCATAACAGAGGCGGCATATCCTGTCAACGCTGTCGAGCATTATTTACAATTAGTCCATAACTGGAGGGTGTTATGTGGTACTGTAAAATGTATTTCCCCGGAAGGCATGAGGTCATCGAGAGCGACGCTTTCGGTACACAGGGAGCGCCGTCGCAGCGAAAGGCATTTCCTTTTTTGGAGTCGCTGCTGTCCTTCACGGAACTGGACATCGGGAAGGTTGCCGTCGCGCTGCGGTGTATCTCCGATGACTTGGAGAGCCTCGACCGCGAGCGTATGACCAACGCCATGGTCAGGCTGGGAGCGCTGGCGGAGATGCACAGTTTCTTTCGCGTGCTGTATGCCAAGTGGTTCTACTTCCGTTCCGTGGACTTCGAGAACACCGAGGCTGCGGTATCGGGCGCATTGGACGAGCTGCGGTCACTGCCGGAGGAGCTGCCGCTGTACCAAAAGCAGATCCAGCGGTTCTTTGAGTTGGTACTGGATATAGACAAAGCCGGGCGCGAGCCCAGCCGGCAAATCATGCGGTATTATCATTTTGACCAGCCTGACCAGCCCAGCGACCCGGAGTTGTTTCCGTTCCGTCTGCTGACCACGCGCTTTGAGCCGGTGGATGGTGACGCTTGTGCGCCGGTGCTGTACGCGAACACCGTGGCGGATATGATCAGCTATTCTTTGCAGACCTGCGTGGAGCGCAGCATCACCGTGCGTCGCTGCAAAAACTGCGGGCGATACTTTGCCCAGACAGGCCGCGTCAGCGCGGAGTATTGCGACCGCACACCACTCGACGGTCAGTCCAGCTGCCGTGCGATGGGTGCATTCCAGCAGTGGACGCTGAAGCAGGCGGATGACCCGGTGTTCAAGATCTACCGCCGAGAGTATAAGCGCCGCTTTGCGTGGATCAAGGCCGGGCGCATCAGCGACAGTGAGTTTTATGCGTGGAGCGAGCAGGCCAGAGAACAGAAAAAGAGATGCGACGAGGGCATCATCACCGCAGAGGATTTCCAGCGGTGGCTGAAGGAGTCGTAAATACAAGGAGGGTGCGGTTCAGTGGAACCGCACCCTCCTTATGTTTTGTCAGCAAAGAAATTTTGGTCCTATTGTGCGCCAATGCGCGACGAGACATCCCGTAAAATTTCAGCAAGAGGGCCGGTAGTCCCGCAGAGCGGCAATCAACTCTGCATTGCCTGTTTCCTGTACAGTCATTGATACCATGTCCATATCCTTGGTATCGATGAGTTTTTCCCGCAGCATAAGGCGGAACAGCGTGGGATGCTCAACAGCCGCCCCAATGAGCTTTGCAGCATGGGATCTTATATACCTGCAGTATTTTTTGCCGTTTTTGTCCGCGCAATCGCGATCATCCTCTGCAAAACCCACCGCTGCACCGGGCCTGTACCTCGTACTGATACCCGTTATATCTTCCATGTGGATCACGATATTTTGGGACTTTGGCAAAATCGCGAACAAACACTTAGCCTGCGAGGATGGAAGCGTTATCTCCTCTAAGCCGTCGCAATCCCGAAATGCCTCTGCGCCGATATGCGTCACGTTTTCCGGAATTGTGATACTCGACAGCCCACTGCACCCTGCAAATGCGGAATCTCCAATACTCGTAAGACTGTTAGGGAGCATGATACGTTTCAGTTCTCTGCACCAAGCGAATGCAAAATTTCCGATGCTGGTCACTCCCTCCGGAATTGTTATGTCCGTTATGTTACGGCGACCATAAAGCGCACGCTCACCGATGCGCGTCACGCCAGTCGGGATCGCAGAGTATTCTTCGTTGCTTTTGTTAGAATATAAAACACCACAGACAATTATATGCCCGGATCCATCCGCCAACCCCCGGCATCCTGCGAACGCACTATCGCTGATGTCCGTCACATTATCCGGAATTGTAATGCTTGTCAGGTTCTTGCATTCGTCGAACGCCCCGTCCCCAATACTTACCACACTGTTTGGGATCGTGATGCTGGTGAGTCTGGTACACCACCGAAACGCCTGTTCTCCGATATTTGTTACGCCCTCGGGAATTATTACATTCGCCAACCGCTTGCATTCGGCAAAGGTTTCCCGCTCGATGTGTGTCACATGGTCTGGTATTGTGATGCTGGTCAAGCCGCTGCAGCGCCAAAACGCCTTTTCGCCAATACTTGTAATGCTATCGGGCAGCGTTATGCTATCCAAAAACTCACATCTGGAAAATGCCCCCCGCCCAATGCTTGTCACATTGTCCGGGATCGTTATGTCCGTTAAATCTCCGCATCCGGCAAACGCGCCATCCCCGATGTGCGTTACGTCTTTCGGGATCGTCACGCTGTCTCGATCGTCAACGCAGGAATACAGAGTGCCGTGTATGATGACAAGCCCCGATTCATCCGCCAAGTCTGTGCATCCCCAGAATATATGTTCACCATTGTCCGTCACACCGGTCGGAAGCACAACACTTTTGAGCTTTCCACACCCTGCAAACGCACCATCTCCAATACTTGTTACGCTATCCGGGATCGCAATGTCAGTCAGTTCACTGCAGTCAATAAACGCCCCGCTCTCGATCCTCGTCACGCCCTCCGGGATTGTAATGCTACTCAAACCTTCGCAACCCGCAAAAGCCCGCCGCTCGATACTCACCAGGCTGGCTGGTAGCACAATGTTTGTTAACTTTTTGCAGCTGGCAAATGCTAACAGTCCAATACTTGTTACTCCCTCGGGGAGGACAACATCCGTAAGGTTCACACAGCACTGGAATGTATACTTTTCAACGGATGTCACTCCCGCAGGGATCGTGATGCTGGTCAGACGGTAGCAGAATGCAAATGCGCTGCAATCAATTTTTACCACGCTCTCTGGGATCGTGATGCTGGTCAGATTTTCGCAGCTATAAAACGCCCCGTCTCCGATGCGTGTCACGCCGTCGGGGATGACGACCTCCGTTACGCCAGGTTCTTCGCGGTAGTTCCTCAAAACACCGTTTTTGATCTCAAATGGCATGCTGTTCTCCTTTCTCGTTCATCGTATCGCTTCTTTTCCCGTTATACATCTTGCGGAGCAAAAATCGCCCTATTATACCGCTTCATTCTACGCAACGGACATGTCCTCCACGGCGTGCGCCTGAAGCATCAGGAGCAGCGCCGTCGCTCCGCCTCCTCCAGCTTGCGCATGATCTTCTGGCGCATCACCTCCTCCGGATCCTCCGGCGGGGAATTCTCGATCTCCGCCGCCTCATACCTTGAAGCCGCCTCGCAGGTCACCGCAGGGTTTCTCTTTACAGCGGTGCCGCAGATAGCCTGAATATCGGAATAGAGCAGGGTCTTCTTCATGACCAGCGCCTCTGTGATCTCTTTCAGAAACGCCTCGTTTTGAGCAAGGAGCGCCCTTGCCTTGCCGTAGTACCGCTCCAGTTCCGCCTGTACCGCCGCCTCGCTGCGGGCATTCAGGCTTTCGGACATATTGCTGGAGGAATCGCTTTCGACATCCAGCAGGGAGAATCCCAGTGTTCCCTCCCTGGCTGCCGCCTCACGGATACAGTTGACCGCACAGGCGATATCGTCGCTGCATCCCTCCGCGACCTGCCCCGCATACCGCATCTCCACGGCGGCCTTGCCGCCCAGGGCGATGATGGCGCTTTGTGAATCGGAGACACCTTTGCAGCAGTGGATAAAGCCGCCGCACCGGTTTTCGTTGGAGGGAAGCAGGGAGGCAAAGCCGACGCTGCCGGGGCACAGCGCTTCGCATACCACCAGATGCCCCGCCTCGTGAAGTGCCACCTTTTCGATAACTTCATCCGAAACGCGAGGCATATCCTCTTGTGCACCATATTGCTGCTTCAGCACCACACTCACCATGTCCTCCATGTCGATGCCGGTCTTGCGGGCAAAGGCCGCACGAACCGCCGCTTCATTCAAAATAGTCTCCAGCTCGGCGCAGGAATTATAGCACATCATCCTCGTCAGGTCTTCCATGTTGACACTGTCCGAAACCCGTTTCGTTTTCAGATAGTGGGTGATGATCTCCTCCGCGTCGGACGCCGTGGGCGCTTGAAGTCCGATTTTTCGGTCAAACCGTCCGGAACGGCGCAGGGAGCTCGGCAGCTTGCGGATATCGTTTGCCGTGGCGATCACAAACACACCGGTGTCCTTCACATCGTCGATCCCCGCTTGCACGGCGGCATATTCCGGCGTGTCGCAGTGGGTATCATCCTCGTTGGCAAATTTGTCCATGTCGTCCAAAAGGACAATGGACGGTGCTTTTGTCTTTGCGCTGGCAAAGGCCTGTGTAATTCCATCGATAAAGGCGTCGCCGCCCTTGTTGCGGCGTACCGTGATGGTGTGCAGCCCGCTCTCCTCCACAAAGCACCTCGCCAAAAGCGTCTTGCCCAAGCCCGGGTCGCCATACAGCAGCAGTCCATGGGGCAGGCGGGCGCCCATCTCCTCATAGATCTCCCGGTTGCGGAGCATATCGCACAGCTGCAGCAGCTCGCGCTTGGTGGCCTTGTATCCGATGACCTTGTCAAATGCGTTCATGGTAAAATCTCCTTTTCGAATTTTGCCGCCAGTATAGCACCCATATAATTAAGACCTAATTTATATAAGCATATATAGGCCAAAAGGCGGTTTTCCGCAAAATTTCGTATAGATGCACAATCCAGCGCATCAGCAATCGACATATTTGCAGCGTTATGCCCACGAAATGCAGCGTTTTTTGCTGCCTGCACACGGAAAAATGGGCGGTGGAGGCCGATTTCTACCCCCAAACCGCCGAAAATAATATAAATATTTAGGTCTTATTAAAAAAGGTGCTACACTGACCGCAAATCACATTGCAGGAGGAAATGACCATGGATGTTACTTTTTCACCCGCCCTCCGTGTGTATGCGGAGCTGTGGGAGATCGCCGGACGGCGACGGGCGGCGGACGCACAGTTTGCGCAGGCGTTGGCACATATCCGCAGCGGCACGCCCGACGCTATGGCAAAGGCATTCGATCTATTCAAGCGCTCAGGAGCCCACAACTTTACCGAGGCGCAGTTCGCCGCCGGATGGTGCTGTGAGCACGGCTGCGGGACAAAGCGCAACTACCCGCAGGCTATCCGCTGGTATAAGCGGGCGGAGAACAACGTGACTTCCGATGTAATGAGCGCTTTTGACCCTGTGGGTGAGGCGGAGAATGCCCGGCTTCGGCTGTACTTCGAGTGCGAGTCCTACGCAGCGGCGGCGGATGCGCTGCTGGACGCACAGGAGCGGGAGGATAGCTTTATGGCTGACTACGAGGCGGCGGTGGGCGGCGACGCCACCGGGATGCTGTATCTGGGGCATCGATACTATTACGGGCAGGATGTGGCGTGTGACCAGGCAGAGGGCATCCGCTGGTATCAGCGGGCCGCCGAGGCTGGCAGCGATGCCGCCATGTCGCGGCTGGCACAGATCTACGAGGCGGATAAGCACTACAAGGAGGCGGCAAGGTGGTATCGCCGCTATGCGGCGGATCGCATCCGCTGGCGCAACCAGCGGCTGAATTGGTAAAAAAAGTTCCAAGAAATTGGTGAACTTGCGTTTTTCGGCAATGGCGCTTATAATGGACGTACAGGCAATGACACGCAAAATAATATGATGAGAAGGAGAATGAACGATGAACGCAAAAAGAATTACTGACCGTAGCTTTTTTACTTGTCCGGCAGAAGAATTGGCTCCGAAGCTGCTCGGAAAAATTCTGTGTCGTCCTGTTGAAAATCGTGTGATTCGCTTTCGTTTAACAGAGGTGGAAGCCTACTGTGCAGACGATACTGCTTGTCATTCAAATAAATATAAAACAGGAAATGGCGTAATAACACAACACATGGTTGGTGGAACTCTTTATGTCCATTACAAGAATAATGAATATCACGGAAGTAGCTTTGATATTGTGGCGAACACCGCAAAGAAAGCAGAGAGTGTTTTAATTCGTGGCGGAATGAATATTGACGATGTTTCAGAGAACTACAGCAGTCAGCCTAGGCTGCTCGGAGAAGCCCTTTATATCGACTACGAACAGTTAAACCAGGCAGATTTAACATCATCTAACGATATTTGGCTTGAAGATGACGGCTTTCAAGTAAATGGGAAATACTTAAAGCTGAAGAGAATAGGGTTAGATTCCGCAAAAGACATTAGCCCTGAAGATAAAAACAGATTACTAAGGTTTAGGTTACAAAAATGAAAATCGCAAGATTTTATTTTGCGAGCCGACTAACTAAGCAATACCTATCTGATACTGCCAACCTCACCGCCGCGCTTGGCACCCACAACATCCCCTATCGTTTTCTCCCTAATACCAAAGACATCTGGGTGCGAGACTTCATGCCGGTGCGGACAGGCTCCGGAAAGCTGGTATCCTTCCGCTATGAGCCGTCCTATCTGAAAAACGATCCTGATCTGAGGACCGATTTTCGAAAGGATCTTGCTCCGCAGCTCGGCCTGCCGGTTACATACAGCAATATCAACCTTGATGGCGGGAACGTGGTGTTCTCGCCGTCCGGGGCGCGCGTCCTGATCAGCGACCGTGTCTTTTCCGAAAACCCGGAGTATCCGTCTGCCGCGCTGGTGCATGAGCTTTCGGAGCTGCTGGAAACGGAGGTTTTGATCATTCCCTCTCTGAAAAGCGACATGACCGGCCACGCCGACGGCATGGCGCGATTTCTCGACGACCGCACCGTGCTGTGCAATCGCCCGCTGTCATCCTGCGGCTTTGAGCAGCAGGTGAAGCGAGCGGTGCAGGACTGCGGCCTGGACGCAGTGGATTTTCCCTTTGTCCCGACCGGTGGGGTCAGCGCCGTCGGCTGCTACCTGAACTATTTGGAGACGGAACGGGTGATTTTCCTGCCGGTGTTTGGCATCGAGCAGGATGCCGAGGCTGAGACTTTCGCACGGCAGCTTTTCAGCAAAGAGATCGTGCCCGTCAACATCCGGGAGATCGCCCAACAGGGCGGCTGTCTGAACTGCATCAGTTGGGAGGGACCTCATGCATAATGAACAGGATTTGAAGAACACGCCGGAGTACCGCTCCGGTATGTTCCACATCGTCACCTGCCCCGTCTGCGGCCATCCCACGCTGGATATGTACTGGATCTGTGAGCATTGCGGCTGGGAGTATGACATCGAGCTGCAGACGGAGGATGAGGAGTCTCCCTGCAACGGCATGTCCCTGCGGGCATACCGTGAACTATACAAAACTGGAGGTATATCTATGAACGTGACCATCTGTTCCCGCAAAGCCGCCGAGGAACTGCTGCGTACCGATACGCTCTCCCGCACGGCGGTGATTTCCTTCTGCGACCCACCCTCCGTCGGCAAGCCTGCCCCGACGCCCCCGCTGGACTACGCCGGCAAAGCAGCGCGGGTGTTCACCGTGGTCGTTCACGATCTGGATCTGACAGCTCTGCCGGATGTGGGGCTGAACTACGACACCTATATGCCGGAGGCGGACGCGCTGGCGGCGTTTATCTGTCAGGCAAGGGCGGACGGGCTGGATATTCTCTGCCAGTGCGAGTACGGGCAGAGCCGCAGCGCCGCTTGCGCCGCCGCGATTTTGGAGTATTTCGACGGCACCGGCATCTCCGTCTTTGCCGACTACCGCTATTACCCCAATCAGGTGGTGTATCACAAGATCATGGACGCACTGACAAAGCAAGACGCAGCGAAGGAATAACCACATTCTGCGGTTGGTTGCGAGCGCCAAATAATGCATAAATTATAGGTTGATTTTTACCTATATACGGGTATAATAAGCATAGGAGGTGTTCGCCATGACCATTGATACAAAGGCGATCGTTTCGGTCACCGAAGCGAATCAGAACTTCTCGCGGGTAACACGCATTGCCGAGAAAAACGGGCAGGCGGTGATTTTCAAGAACAATAAGCCCAAATATATGCTGGTGGATCTGGATGTGTCCCCCATGATCGATATGACCGATGATGAGAAGATCGACGTTGTGGCGGCACGCATCCTGAAAAAGTACAAGCCCGCATTTATGGAGCTTGCGAAATGATCAAGTTTTCGAAAGATAAGGTGCTGCTGCTCCACAGGCTCATCGCCCGGGAAACAGGCGGCAGTATCGGTCTCCGGGATGAAGCCCTGCTGGATTCCGCATTGGAGAACGCCTTTGCCGGCTTTGACGGGCAGGAGTTCTATCCTACCAAGGAGGAAAAGGGCGCACGGCTCGGTTATACGCTCATCTCCAATCACGCTTTTGTGGACGGCAATGGACACTATCGGTTAAACCAGCCGCAGGACGAGTGATCCGCCCTCACGAGCGCCTCTTCCCTTCGGATCCCACTATCCCACCAACAAATCCCCCTTCCCGGCACAGAGCACCGGGAAAGGGGGATTTTTGATCCATCCGCAGAATTTTTCATGTTCCCCCTTGACAATCCCGTTGTCTTAATGTACTATTGTCGTAGTACAAGCGAACTGATAGGTGGGGCAGCGAGAACATCGAGATGTGACTGCTCCGATCCATCGGCAGCACAGGCAAAGGAGGACGCCTATGGAATGGGATATCCGCAATGACCAGCCCATTTACACCCAGCTGATCCAACAGGTGACGCTGGCCATTCTGTCCGGCACCTTCCCCTGCGGCGGACGGCTGCCGCCGGTGCGGGAGATGGCGGCGGAGGCCGGGGTCAACCCCAACACCATGCAGCGGGCGCTGGCGGAGCTGGAGCGCACGGGGCTGGTCTACACTCAGCGCACTGCCGGGCGCTTCGTTACCGAGGACGCCGCTGTCGTCGACAGCGCTAAACAGGAGCTGGCCCACCAGCAGATCGGAGCCTTTCTGCACCGCATGGAGCGCATGGGCTACGACCGGGAGCAGACCGCCCAGCTGGTGCGGTCTTGGGAGGAGGACGCATAAGAGATGGCCATTTTAGAATGTAAGGATCTGACCAAATATTACGACCGGGCTCTGGGGCTGGACCACCTGTCCCTCCAGCTGGAGCCGGGGCGGATCGTGGGTCTGCTTGGCCCCAACGGCAGCGGTAAGACCACGCTGCTGAAGATCGCCAATGGGCTTCTGACCCCCTCGTCGGGGCAGCTGCTCATCGACGGCAAGGCCCCCGGCCCGGACACCCGGAGGCTGGTATCCTATCTGCCGGAGCGCACCTACCTCTCCGACTGGATGACGGTGGTGCAGCTGCTGGACTTTTTCTGTGACTTCTACCCGGACTTCGACCGGGAGGCGGCGGAGCATATGCTGACGGCTCTGGAGATCAGTCCCACCCAGCGC
>OBLF01002353.1_pt1 | contig 13098 bp, 7 predicted proteins | sample 1519231 | NCBI WGS metagenome assembly OBLF01 (sample SAMEA2602895, study PRJEB22501) | metagenome | reverse complement strand
TCATTTTAGTTCCTCCATTTATATTTTAGATTCTAGCACTATATTTAAGTTTATGAAAGAAACTCAAATATTATTCTTATGAACTAAAAAAGAACTCAAATTTATACTTCAAATTTGAGTTCTTTTTCATTTTCAATGTCCACTTATTCTCTCTATATTTTATAGTCCATCTCTTCTTCCCCTTCTCATCATATAGACCTATAAGCTGTTAATTATAAAATGCGATCACTCAACCGGCGTCATATCTCCTTCAATCTTCTCCGCAACCGCCACATCCGCCGGCAGCCACTCCACATCCGTAAGCTCCTCCCTGGTCAGCCATCTGGCTGCCTCATGCTCCTTCAGCACCAGATCCCCTTTCACGATCTCACACCAGAAGCAATCCATCGAAAGATGAAATCCCGGATAATCATACTCCACTGTCTCGATCCATTCACCAACCGCAACTTCCGTATCCAGTTCTTCCATGATCTCACGCTTCAACGCTTCCTGCGGTGTCTCTCCGGCTTCGATCTTGCCGCCCGGGAATTCCCATCCGCCTTTGAACTCGCCGTATCCGCGCTGCGTTGCGAATATCATCGTTCTTCCGTCTTCCTTTACTGCCTTTATAACTGCTGCCACAACTCTTATCGTTTTCATCTTACCTTTTATCTCCCGTCAAAAATCTTCCTGTAACAATCACTATTCATTCACAATATACTGGTAAATATCCTCTCTCACCGGAGTCTCCAGCTCCCATTCGATCTCCACCGCCGTCTTATCCGTATTCGGCATCACAAACTGCTTCGCATTCCCGGTCGCGATCACACGCCCCAGATAATAGAATTCCTTGGATATCTTATCATCCTTATTTTTTCTCACAAACAGCTGCACATCTATGCCACGTTCTGTTGCTTTCAGGAAATTCTGCACATCTTCCGAGTCCATGTTTCTTCCGCTTTTGGAAATCGCGATCAGCCGGTTCTCTGCTACGAAATGATCTTCGTATTTCGTGGTATCGCTGATATTGTCCTGCTTATCGTAGTTAATGAATATCGGAAATGTCTTAGTCTTTTTATCATATTTGTAACCGCCGATGTTCAGCGGCACTTCATTTCTCTCCCAGTTCAGCAGACGGCAGGCATCCTCATATGTATATTTCTGATATAATACCAGATTCGTATCCTGATAATGGTAACTGTAATTGACCTTATATCTCGAAATTCCGAAGTCCACCAGTTCCTCCAGAATCACACAGAATTCCGGATTCTGTAACATTTTCCCATACACATCGGAAATGCCGTAATCATCCTGTTCCTTCTTCAGAAATACACACTGTGCGTAAGTCTTCTTTGCTGCGCTCGTCGGAAATTCATTGGTCATCATATTGATCACATTTTCCATGCAGTGCTCGTCCATCTCACAATGATACTTCTCGGATAAATGCTCCTGCAGACGCCCAATGATTCCATGGTGATACTGCAACGTACGTTTCAACAATTCCAGCTCATGAATCCGCTTGCCACTTGCCAGCTTTTTGGAAATGAATTCGATTGCCTTTTCTTCGTCTTCTGACAGCCGGATGGTATATTCCTTTTCGTATTTCACAAGGAATTTATAATACGAACCCAGGCTGTTATTATCGAAGATCCGCAGCACATCCATTTCCCCATACTTATCGAAATCCGCAAGCGCCGGGATATGACCCAGCTTATTCTTCAGATTCGTATAATTCTCCCGGATTAATTTGATATCGCTGAAGTTCGCATTATCAATTGCCTGGAAAATCCGCTTTCTGGAAATCTCATCGAAGTGAATCGTGCTCGCCCCCGGAATCACTCTGCCGCCTTCCGTGACATAGCGGCGAATATTGTCCTTGTTATAACTGCGGTCTCCAGACAGCGCAATCGGAATCATAAAGTTATTCCGATAATTTCCGATGAAATCCAGTACAACGACATATTCTTTGTTCTCGGCTTTTCGAAGTCCCCGGCCAAGCTGCTGGATGAACACGATCGGCGACTCTGTCGGACGAAGCATGATGACCTGATTGATCTCCGGCACGTCCACACCCTCGGAAAATATGTCTACGGAAATGATGTAGTCCAGGGCATCTTCGGATTCTTCTCCTGCCAGCCGTTCGATCGCTACTGCTCTCGCTTCTTCCGAATCACTACCGCTCAGCACCAATGTCCGCCAGCCCTTGTCGTTGAATTTCTTCGATAATTCTTTCGCCTCATCAATACGGCTACAGAAAATCAATCCCTTTACACGGTCACCACTGTATCCAAAATATTCCGCCTGCTTCATGACATTTTCCACACGTTCCTCGGATGTCAGATAACGGAAGTTCTCCACTTTTTCTTCGGATGATTTTCCCGCATCTGCAATAATATCCAGATCCGTAATTCCAAAATAATGGAACGGACACAACAGATCCTCCTCCATTGCATCCTGCAGGCGGATCTCGTATGCAATCTGATGATTGAAGATTTCGTAAATGTTCCTGCCTTCCAGATTGTCGTCCCGTTTATCCGGCGTTGCGGTCATACCAAGCCACAGCTTTGGTTCGAAATAGTCCAGGACTTTTTTGTAGCTGTTGGCGGCGCTGTGGTGGGCTTCGTCGATTACGATTGCATCAAATGTATTCTTCTCATACCGGTGCAAATTCTCTTCTTTGCTCAATGTCTGAATGGTTGCAAAAATAAAGTCCTTGTCATATTCCTGATATTTTCCCGTCACCAGTCCCATCGAAACTTGTCCGCTGAATACCTTGCGAAATGACTTCTGCGCCTGCTTCGCAATCTGATTCCTGTGTACTAGAAATAACACTCTCTGGAATCCCAGTTCTCGCATGGCGAATGCGGAGGCGTAGGTCTTACCGGTACCCGTTGCCGATATCAGAAGTGCTTTTCTCTCTCCTGCTTCTTGTATCTTCCGCAGATTCTTAATAAAGCTAACCTGCATACTATTAGGCTCTAACTTATATTTTTCAATCGATGTGATATCATCCAGCTTCGCAACATCACGCTGATGCTTGATGATCTTATATTTTTCCCGATATGATTCATAAAATGTATCAAAATTCAGTGCATAATTCGAATTCCACAGAGAATCAAATTCCTGTACAATTTCCCGTGCCATCTCACCATCTTCCGTTGACACAATCTTCGTATTCCATTCCCGGTTGTAAGTCAGCGCTGCACTTGTGATATTAGAACTTCCGATGATAATCCGGTAGATCTCTTCTTTTTTGAAAATGTATCCCTTGGTGTGGAAGCCTTCTTTTGCTGCTTCTACATCGTACATTTTCAAAGTGATATTCTGTAACTCATTCAATTTTTTCAGTGCTCTTGGCTCACTGAAATTCAGATAATTCGTTGTCAGAATCTCTCCCGGAATGTTCTTCTTTTCCAGTTCTTTTAACGTCTGCAGAAGTGGCGTGATTCCGCTCATTGTGATGAATGCCACACTGATCTGGAACTGATCACACGCCAAGAGCTCATCCTCGACGGATGAGAGAACTTTCTTTCCTTCTTTATGATTGTTGGATACGAACTGCGGGCGGTAGGCCAGGCTTGAGGCTGTGGCGCCGTTGATGTAGGCGGTTTCTAGGGCGGTTCGTAGGGTGGTGATGTGTGGGGTGGTCATTTGTATATTGCTCCTTTTTGGAAATATTCTTGGTTATATTTTCTGTTTTCGTAATCGCTTATTCAAACTGTGTTCGATCTCTTATGCTGTATGATCCTTTTTTATCTTATTCAATGTCTCATTATCATAAAAAAGCATATAAATAATACGTCTCAACACATCATCCATCAAACAACAAATATGACTAATCGCCCAATTTTTTCTACTATATTCTGAATAATCAAAACCAAATTTTTCATCCATGAACTGTACGGCAAATTCTTCTATTTTTGTCTCAAAAGCCAGAAAATCTCCATGTGCAATTTTATTTCTTAATTGTCGTAATAATTTTGCACATTGTTCCTTGTCAGGAACTGATAAATACTCTGGAAGAAAATGTTGAAGTTTTTTATCTAACTCTTTTTCATGTCTATCTTCTAAAAACAACTGACATAATGAATAATCTTTCATAAAATGATATTCATTATATTTATTATCTTTGTACACCGAATTTACTAAATAATCGAACAAAAAATAATTTTCTCTATTTTCCAGAAATTTGTCTAATAGTTCTCCCCATTCTTTAAGTGCTCTAATATATATATCTACACCTTCTCCACCCAAAAACAAACGATAATGATCTATTTCATCATGGTTTGAGGAATATATCCATTGTGGAACTGGCCCAGGGAAAGATTCCTTATTATATAATGAATTCGAAAGATAATTCCAAAAATTAATTATTTTTTCAGTATAATCATCTTCACATAGCCTTCCATCGAAACAATTTTGTTCCCAGCCCCCTAAAGGCATATCATCATAACTATAATCTAAGGAGAGACAAACCATTTTGCTTGCAAGATCCGAAAACTGCTCACTCGAAAAATCATCTGGAATTCTTTTTTGGGGAAATACATTATGATACAATTTGTTAATTCCACAAGTATGATTTGTTCCTAAATACTCCTGATAAATTCTATCCGCATCGTATGAGAGCTTAAGTTCCTTCTCTAATTGTTCTTTCCAATTATTTTCTGGCGAATCAGGTAAATTAGATAAATATAGACCTAATTTAGTAGAGATACATATTTTATCTATTTTACCATAACAATTTAGAACAACCATTCTTCTCCTCCCAATATCATATCCAAGTTCATTTATCTGCGTATCCTACTTCCTTTTCCGTTATTTTTCTTTTACATCATTTTTTAACTTATTATCAATTTTATACCAATGTTTTTTTACTTGATTTCTTATAGCACTTTCAAGCAATTGACTCTGACTAAATATCTCATCCGCCTTATACACATATGTAAGAAAATTTCCATGATCCTTAGCATACCTACTCGAGCCTAAATGCGTATATGAATGATAAATTGCTTTCCTGCCTGCATTAAATGCTTTTTCCTCTGTATTTTCTTTTACTTTTTTTATTTTTCTATATGCTCTACAGTAAAATTTAAATAAACTCTTATCTCTTATTCGAACAATTTTTCCATCAAATGTAAAGCCCAAATAATTTATAAGACTACTGTGTCCTTTTAATTTTTTTATGACTCCATTATCATAGAAAAAATGTTCCGTCTTATCTTCATTTAGCTCTAAATTGGGAATACTATCACGGACATCATATATAAATTTAGTGATTTTTTCGTTTTTTTTGTTCTGTAACTCGCTATATGTTATTGGAACAACAATTATTATATCATCACAATACCTCCTATATATTCCCTTCTGTGAAGTAATAAAATCATTAATCTTTTTATCAAAATCTATCATATATATATTGGCATATACAGCACTTATAGATGAGCCTTGCGGAATCTGATAATCTTTACAATTCTTGTGAAGATGCTTCTTCTTAAATTCGTGAAATTCATCTGTCTCAAAGTATTTATCTAATTCACGCATATCCCTTCTAAATAATCCTTTTTCGGACTCTATATCATCCGACTCAACATACGCAAATTTAGTAATATTCTTATAAATTGCATAATCTGCCGAATCTAAAGATTGTTGTCCATTTACACATTTGATTTTTTCCTTCAAATATCCATGATCAAGATTATCAAAAAACTTACTAAAATCCCCCACAAAAATATATGCCGTTTCACATTTTACAATATATTCAAACACTTCTTTCGCAAAATCTATATTACATTTTCCTGGTGTGCAATTCCTATATGCTGTAGAAACACGATTAATTCCTTTCATTTTCATATAATTATTATATTTATTATTCAAACGATTTCCATAATACTCATAAATGAATCTGTCAATATGCGCAGCATAATATATCTCCCTATTCTTTTCTTTAATATATTTATTTCCTTCCGAATCATTTGTATACTTACTACAATCCATTTGGAAATGAATAAACGGATAAAAACCATGTCTACTAACCCAGTTAATATTCTGAACTCTTTGCTGATAAGCAGTATGATATTTTTTTACATCTAAATGTGTATAAAATTTATCTTTATATATTTGTTTCTTCATTGTTCTCCTAAAAGCTTACTGAATAGCGACCGGTAGATATCTAATTCCAGTAAGCATTAAAATCAATTGGACCTTGCTTTCACAAGGAACTCTACCATCCTCCCTATACGATGTATTGTATGATATTATTAACAGTTACTTTAATTCGCTGGTAATAGGAGGGAATACAATGGACAATATAATTCTTAATATTATCAACTGTATACTATTAATTCTGGTCAAGAACGTTCTTGACATAGAATACGTAAAACCCTTATAGCCATTTCTATAAGGCAAACACAACTAATCTGTATAAATATTTTGAACAGCATCTGTTCTGTTAATTCTTCTAAATTCCACTACTTTTTCATTGTTTTATGATTTCTCATATTTATTAATCGCGATTTTTCCACATTGACACAGAGTTCTTTTATTAATTAGAAAAACACCCAATATTACGATTGATCTCCTTTGAATTAACATTTTTCTTGTAGTATTTCAGTTGCACAACTAAATTCGTTTTAATTTTAAGCACAAGTCGTTTTTATCAATAAGATAATTTAGAACTTGCTTTCCTAAATAAATTTCATCCTTATTACATGTAGCAAAACAAGATTTTATCCAGTTATTATTCCTTCTTAATTCCAGATAATAGAATTTATTCTCCTGGATATCATGTAACAAAATTTTATATGGTAAACTATTTGAGTCCAAATACTCAAAAAAATCCCTGTGTAATAAAAATTGATTTCCTTTATTTTTAATATAAAGCAAATGACATTTTGAGCCAACTTTATACAATTTTACACCTTTTTCCTCATCAATTTTTTTATATTCTATTTTTTCTTGTACAAAAATTTTTTCAATCATCGAATGCTCCTTATTCTATATTTTGTATTTTCATTAAAACATCAAATCCTTTTGTTCTTATTTTCTGATCGGCTTCTGCCATATCCTCCATTGCTTTCATAAACGTTTTTCCTGCATCAATCATATCTTTCGCTTGGCTCCAATCATCTGGAACCGGAATCAGCATTTCTTGAATATGTCTTGGTTGAAGATGCTGTTGAACAGACCCATATTCATCCAATAACATTAATGATAATGCGGTCGAAGAAGTAAAATATGCAAGCAAATATGCACGTAGGTTATCATCCTTAACCCGAATACGAACAAGATCATCACTAACTATATAATTTTCTGCCAAATTCTTTGTCGCATAGGTCACTTTACCGATTGTTCCAGAACGAGAGATTAAAATATCTCCTTCTTTAACTTTCAACATTTCAATACATGTCTTCTGTTGATTACTAGCCTTATTTATATCCAACCACTTTATCGTAAATCGTCTAAGTTCCAATGCCGCATTTGCAGTAAGATATGGAACCAAAGTTGATGTATCAATTGGATTATCAACCTTAATAGTTGCAGAATTCCAACGAGGACCAATATATATTCTAATTCCAGCTTCAAGTTGCCCTACAGTAGTTGTTGCCCAATTATCTTTATTATCAAAAGCAAGAACTCTATCTAATGCTGCATTTAATTTTGGTGAATAATGTTGTGGATTGATATTAACATGATCTTTAATATCACTCTTCTTAACCTTAAATATATATTCTGACTCTTGATGTTCTTTACCAGCCAGAAAATCAATATAAGCATCTGCAATTTCATTCAGATCATGATTCAATATACCTGTGTTATTACCGTTTCCATCCAAAACAAACACAGAATTTCCTTTAGAATCTTGACCTATTCTCTGAGACATTGCCATAAAAATATTATAATCCTCTCGTGGTCTCTTATCTTCATCAGGTTTTCTTAAAAAAAGAATACAAGTTCTTACCCCTGTATCAGGCTGGAAAGTATCTTTATGAAGAGTAACAACCCCTGATAACTCGCACCTATCCAGAATCCATTCTCTGTAAGCCTCATAACTTACATTATCCAAAATTCCCTTCGGAAGAACAATTCCCATTCGCCCACCTGGTTTCAACCAGTCAATACATCTTTCGATAAATAAAAGTTCTGGTGCTTGATGTTGCAAAATATCAGAATCATTTCCAGAAAAAACGAACTTACCTCTATCATTTTTTTTGAAGCTATGTCCAAATTCATAATTTTTCAAAATCGACTTATCCGAAATCTGAGATTCCACTTTTTGTCCAGAAAATGGCGGATTTGTAGCAATTACAGTCGGAGCATTACTTTTTCCTTTCGCACATCTCGATACTATCCATGGATCCAATCTAGAATATGAATCAAGAGAATTTCCACGAGTCATACCAGACTGTCCATCACCCGTAAGCAACATTGCACACTTTGCGATCTTGACTAATCTGGATGCTATTTCAACAAGATACACACTATCCTTGATAATGTTCAACTGCCGGTCTCTTGCCGGCGAATTAGGTGTTGTTCTAGAAATAACCTTCCTTCTTAAATATCTAAATATACCCGTTGCAAAACCACCACTTCCTCCAGCCGGATCAAGCGTATGTTCTCCAATTTCAGGATCTAACATTTTTACCATCATATCAATTACAAGACGATTCGTAAAAAATTGTCCTTGTTGTCGCTTTAGATTGATATGAGTAAATTGCTCATATGTTTCCCCCATAAGATCCCAATCATCGGCATCATCGTTTCTTGCTGCCAAACTCCAGTTTTTTAAAACGCCAACCGCCTCAGCTATACAATCGTCTCCAACTTGAATTTTTTCATGCGGCTCAAAAACATCAGGGAACTGATCTGCATACTCTCTAAATAGCGTTTGAATTTCTGTAGCTGCATGTTTTCTTCCTTCTGCAGTCTGAAAATCATTTTCAGTTATCCAAAAACGCGGAAACTCGCCTGGAGTTGTTTCATCCTGGATTTTTGCAAGAAGAATTCTTACCATATCCATAGCAAGATCAAAATCTTCATTTTCCATTCCTCTACCATACAGTTTATTATGACATGTAGAGAGTAAGAAGCGAACATTATGAGGTCTTGGCAACTTACTTTTACTAGGTATTGAATCGGTACCTGTCCATTTTTCCCTGTAACGCGGAAGTGAAAGTATTTCATCTAATCCAACTTCACCACCGATCTTTTTTTTAAAAACGCTAATTCCTGTCCCATTTGTCCAAACACCTCCAATAGCAGAAGTATTGAAGATATATGATACTAATTGTGAATACCCTTCAGTAGCATTTGGCTTCTTACACTCAACAACAAACAAAATATTGCCTTGATCTCTTTCAAGACAAGCTCTCTTAGATGTATAAACTACAATATCAGCTCGAATCTCCCCACTATTATCTGAATTGACGATCTTTGATCCTTGTTGTATCGGAACTTCTCTAGCCAAAACACTTTTAGGATAACCATAATCTGATTGTAAAATATTAATAAAACGCTGACGTACTCTTTCCTCCGGCGTATCTTTCAAAACTTTCCCTGACAATGTATCAATAATATCTCCATTATCATTGAATTTAATTTCAATTAGCTCCATATCATTCCTCCCGGTTTAATCGTTAAAAAATCTCATCTAGCAAAAATCCTCGACATTATATAGTTCGCAATTCAAAGCAAACCATTCCAATACTATCCAGTGATACATCCTTTCTCACCTCAATTAATTCAATATATTAGAATCGAACTCAACTTTTGGTAAATTCGGATGCTTAAAATTTTTATTAGTAAATGTTTATTTTTAATATATTACCGACATATAATCCTTCTCATTTTGCAAATCACAATTCGTTATATTATCACAAAAAATATAATTACTTCAAGCATATGAAAAAAACAAGTTGGAACTTTTCTTTGTTTTTCAAATACCTGACAGCTAGTAACATTAATCTACTATATTAGAGAACAGAAAATTTTAATAAATCAAATCTTCTTTTCTAATTTCTAATAAGCAAATTATTTTTAACTATTATTTTCTCATATTCCAACAATTTATAATTTTCATATACCTTATTATCACAAATATACTTAATCAAATCTTGATCCTTTAAATTTTCCGGTATTAAATTCATTATTTTTTTTATTGTAGATGCAGGAATATTATATTCTAATAATAATGCAATATTTTCCGGAATTCCTTCATTTTCGATAAGTTTTGCATAATAAGAATAATTCCCCGGCTTTTTCTCCACTCCCTCACATATGTATTCCTGTATTGAATTTACTACCCCTATCCATTTTGGTACTTTATACTGAAACCAATGACGAACAATTTGAAATGTAGACTGTATAGCCGCGTCCAAGATTTCCTTTTTTTCTTCCACATTCAGTCGCTTATTTTGGATTTGATACTGATAATCCGAAGCAATCATTTCTCTAATACTAGAACCATTTCCGTAATCAAATGTTAATTTTATTAATTTTTTCAAAGTCATTGGTCTTGTTGTTTCCCCGTCTTTCAACAAATTATTCCAAGCCAAATCCAATATAAAATACAGTTGTTCATATGATGGTTTCCCCGTCCAATATATTTTTTTATAATTTTCCTCTTTCATCAACTCTTTTAGTATATTTTCCTGCCCTCTTACGCTTACTCCATTTTGTTTGAATAAATTTTTTATTTTAGGAGATAGATTTAATATATATTGATTTTGTTCTCTTTCTGGATACTTCATCTCCTCCTCGTCTAAATTAATTAATATTTCATCAGAGACATTTTCTTGCTCATAAAACGGAATATCTACTATTGTTTTTTCTGCTTTCGGTGGTTCATTAAAATTATATATTTTCCCAATAAAATGCACCATCATGCGTCCTGCTCTCCCCTTTATGTTACAATAGTCAAAATAATCAATTGGAACCTTCCGTCCTTTAGTTTTATCAAAATAAATTATATTTTGAGCGCATGTATTAACACCTTCAATTATAGTAGTAGTACAAAAAAGACAGTCTACTGATCCTTCTGCAAAATAATTAATTATAGATGATGTAATATGTTTAGGAAGTGCTCCTTCATGTATCCCCACGGAATATTCTAACAACTCTGACAAGCTCCAATTTTTGTTGACATTTTTATCAATCCATTCAACCAGTGGTATTTTATTAGTACTTTTTATTTCTCCTTTACTTTTTAAAAAATTCAAATAAGCCTTACTCAATTTCCGAACTCGTTCCGGCGATGAACAATATATAAGTGTCGGTTGTCCTCTTAAACTTCTGAGTAATTCAAATAAAATTAGTTGCTTATAGTTTTGTTTTTCCTTTCTATCTCCGAATTTTCCTTGATATTGTTGATATATATTGATTTCTTCATTTAACACCAAACTATATCTAGTCTTAAAAAATTCGGCATTATATTTATACGCAAATCCATGTGATATATCATCAATATTCGGTCCTAATAACATAAATTTGCAATTATACTTTTTTATTATATTATGAAACGCATTGTTCAATAAATCCGCACGCTCATCATCTCGTTTTTTACTTAATTTATAAAACTCATCCAAAATAAAAAAATCAATTACAGGAAACTTTTGGTATTCTAAAACTCGTTCTGCCGTAAACAAAAAAATATTTCCATTTTCCTTATTAGGTTCCTGCGAAGTATGCACTATTACCTTATAATAATCAGCATAATGAGTTAGCTTTTTCCTTGTCTCATCTAAAAGTGCTAATGTCGGCTGAATAATGATAATATTTTTATATTTTTTACTAGCAACAACTTCCTCTATTAGTAGACTCTTCCCAAAACTTGTCGGTGCACTGACTATTACATTTTTTCCTGATTCTATTTTTTTTACAAGCTTTTTTTGCTCTTCATGAAAATAAATTCCTTCTATGTTTTCCGAAGCAAAAAATTCTTTAGTTATCATACTTGATGTATCGTTGTTGTAAAACTTATCTTTATACTTTTCTAAATACGGATAAAAGCCTGCCGCTTCAATAATCGATGACCATATTTCGCCATATTGTGTCCCATTTTTCGAAATATACTCCATTGATTGTATTATTCTAGAATTAGCTTCTATTCTTTTATCTTCATTCAATAAATGCATGCATTTTTTAATTTCTTTCCACTCATTAAACTCGATAGAATGTGTCATACAATTTCACCTACGCTTTGTAATAAACTTAAATTTCGATGCAATCCCGCAATTAACTTCTTCTTTGATTGTATTGGAAATAATATAAGAATTATTTTCATTTTGCTTTTTAATTTATGATGATTATTCTCATCAAAAAATTTTTTCAACTTTCTTACTTCTTTCTCATATTCTTCCAAAAACTCCTGTAAATTTTCATCATCATATTGAGTAAAATTTGTGCTTTCATATGTACATAGTAAGGGAATAACAATGTTATTTATTTGTTGTTTCAGAGATGTTGTTTTATCCATTAAATCCAGCCAATATTGACGCTCCGGAATATCTTCAAACAATCGTATTTTACGTGATACAATTGCAAACTCACTCTCCATATAATCCCCCTGAATATGATCTTGAATATCTTGAATCAAAGCCTTTATTCCAGCTTTTCCATCTTTATAAATTTTAGATTCACCCAGCCATAACGTTTTTGTATCTGGTTGTATATGAATGGCATCAAATCCATGAACAGCTGTTCCATAAGAATCTTTAAAATATATTTTAGATATAAGCGGTATTGTATTTTTAAAATCTCTTAATAATACATGTAAAATTAATTCTCCAAATTCTCCCTTCCTTAAATATCTGTCTGCCACTTCGTCGTCAATTTCTTCTCCATTACCATACAAATCTCTAACTTTTTGAAATACATCAATTTTATAAATTGCTTTTGCCGATTCCGTTACAACTTCTAATATTTCTGTATTAGACACCTTTCCTGTATTACCAAAATATCCCATTGCAAACTCAGGAATTGCTTTTAATAATAATTGCACCAATGGTTTCAATCTATATATACTGTTCCCCTCATTATCTATATCAAATCCTACTAAATAGGTTGATAACTCTGTTTCTGAAATTTTTTCAGTAATTATTTTTTCCGAACCAAATACACTCATCC
>OBLF01002342.1_pt1 | contig 13136 bp, 3 predicted proteins | sample 1519231 | NCBI WGS metagenome assembly OBLF01 (sample SAMEA2602895, study PRJEB22501) | metagenome | reverse complement strand
ACGCGCTGTTGCCGTTCACGTTAGTGACGCTCACCTGCACGCTGGCGTCGCCGTCCTTAAGGTGTGCCAGATCCGCGGACGGTATGGTATACGTCCAGTTACCGCTGTCATCAACGGTAGTGGTGTAGATCTTGCCGTTCAGGCTGATGGTCACGGTCTGCCCGGCTTCCACGTTAGTGGTCGCACCGGACAGCACCAGATCTGCCCCTTTCTCCGCCGCATTGATCACGTCGTCGGTGGCGATGGCGTTGATGCTGATGGCAACGGTCGCCAGATCCACCGTCACGTCGTGGCTGATGCTAATCGTGTTACCCGCCGCGCTGTCGCCGGTGACGCTGATTTTCACGCTGCCTTCCGGCCACGCGCTCACGTCGGCAGACGGGATCGCCGCGCTCCAGGTGCCGTCCGCCAGCACCGTAGCCGCATAATCTTTGCCGTTAACGGTGACGGTCAGCGCCGTGCCCGCCGCCAGTCCGTCGCTGGATCCGGTGACGATCAGGTTTTGCGCATGTTCGATGCTGTTGACCACGTCGTCGCCCGCGACGGTATCGACGCGCAGGCCCGGCAGGTTAGCGTCTATAACGATTTCGCGTTCGCCGGAACCGGTGTTGCCGTGGCCGTTGGTCACGGTCGCCGTCACGCTCAGGCTGCCGTTGCCCAGCCCGGTCAGCACGTCAGACGGTACGTTTACGGACCAGCTCAGATCGTTCTGTACCGTCGCGGTGTAGGTATTGCCGCCAAGGGTGATGGTCACGGTGTTACCCGCTTCGGCATTCGCCACGGTCCCGCTCAGGGTTTGCCCGGCCGCCACTTCCGCCGCGTTAATAACGTTATCGCCCGCCACGGTGTTGATGGTGACGGTCGGCAGCGCAGTATCCACCAGCAGGTTTGCGGTGTTGCTGACGCTGTTGCCCACGCCGTTGGTCGCCGTCGCGCTCAGGGTGTAGTTGGCCTGACCGAGACCAGCCAGATCTGCCGCCGGAACCGTCAGGCTCCAGTTGCCGTCCGCCGCCGTGGTGGCGGTGTACTGCTTGCCGTTCAGGGTCACGGTGACCACGGTGCCTTCTGCCAGGTTGGCGCTGGTGCCGCTGACGCTCAGGTCCTGGCCTTTCTCCACCGCGTTCAGCACGTTGTCGCCGCTGAGGGTGTTGAAGCCGACCGACGGCAGGCCGGTATCGACGGCCACGTTATGGCTGCCGGTGCCGGTATTGCCTGCGGCATCGGTGACTGACGCCGTGACGGTTACGGTGCCGTCGCTAAGGCCGGAAATCACGCTCGCCGGTACGCCCACGCTCCAGTTGCCCGCCGCGTCCAGCACGGTGGTGTACGTCTGGCCGCCGAGGGTGACGGTGACCTTATCGCCCGCTGCCGCCCCGGTGGCGGAACCGCTGATAATCTGCGCCTGAGAATGCTCCGCGATGTTAATCACGTCGTCGCCCGCCACGGTGTTGATGGTGACCGCTGGCACGGTGATATCTACCGTCAGGTTATGGTCAACGGAAGCAGGGTTACCCGCTTTGTCGCTCACGGACGCGGTCACGGTCACGCTGCCGTCGCCAAGCGCCGCAACATCCGCCGCCGGAACGTTCAGCGTCCAGCTGCCGTCCGCGCTGACGGTTGCGGTGTAGTCTTTACCGTTCAGCGACACGGTGACCGTCTGGCCCGCTTCGGCGGTGCTGGTGCCGGACACGGTCAGATCGCTCTTCGCTTCGGCCGCATTGAGAATGTCGTCACCCGCGATCGTGTTGATGGTCACGGACGGCGCGGTGGCGTCCACGCTGTACTCGCGGCCCGCCGACGCGCTGTTGCCGTTCACGTTAGTGACGCTCACCTGCACGCTGGCGTCGCCGTCTTTCAGATCTGCCAGATCGCCCGCTGGCACCGTGGCGGTCCATTTACCCTCAGCATCCACCGTGGCGGTATAATTCTTGCCGCCAAAGGTAATGGTGACGGTCTGGTTTGCTTCCACGTTCGAGGTGGTGCCGGAGAGCACCAGATCCGCGCCCTTCTCGGCCGCGTTAATCACATCGTCTGAGGCGATGGCATCAATGCTGATGGCAACGGTCGCCAGGTCCACCGTCACATCGTGATTAATGGAAACCGGATTACCCGCACCGTTCTGGCCTGCCACGGTAACGGTCACCGTGCCTGCCGCCAGGGCACCCACGTCCGCCGCCGGGATCGCCGCACTCCAGGTGCCGTCAGCCAGGACGGTCGCCGGGTAGGTTTTATTGTTCACGGTGACGGTCAGCGCCGTGCCCGCCGTCAGCCCGTCGCTTGTACCCGTAATAATCAGGTTTTGATTATGTTCGATGCTGTTGATCACATCGTCGCCCGCGACGGTATCGACGCGCAGCCCAGGCAGGTTAGCGTCGATAGTGATATCGCGCTCAGCGGAGCCGCTGTTACCCACGCCGTTGGTTACGCTGGCAGATACGGCCAACTCGCCGTTGCCCAGCGCTGTCAGTTCGGCTTGCGTCACGTTAACGGACCAGGTGAGATCGCTCTGGACCATCGCGGTATACGTTTTGCCTCCGAGTGTCACGGTAACCGTGTTGCCTGCTTCGGCATTGACTACCGAGCCGCTGATGCTCTGGCCTGCCGCCAGTTCAGCCGCGTTAATGACGTCATCGCCCGCCACGGTGTTGATAATGACACCCGGCAGAACGGACTCGACATTCACGGTATGAGAGGTACTGGTGCTGTTGCCAACCCCGTCCGTTGCTGACGCGGTAACGGTGTAAAGCGCTTCACCCAGTTGACCAACCTGATCCGCCGGAACCGTGGTCGTCCATTTACCGTTAGCGTCCACCGTTGCGCCGTACGCTTTGCCGTTGAGCATCACGGTCACCGCCGCGCCTGCCGCCAGGCCGGAAGCCGTACCGGAGATCGTCAGATCCTGGGTTTTCTCTGAACTGTTGATCACATCGTCACGGTAACCGTTGCAAGTGCTCACCCCGGCCGCGCTCTGTTTTCCCCCCCCGCTGTGTGTGGTGCTGTTCCTGTTGCCCGTTTTATCGGCCGGCGCCGGGGTGAGGGTTTACCCCCCCGCGGTCACCGCGGCCATCACGCTCGCCGGTACGCCCACGCTCCAGTTGCCGGAGGCATCCAGAGTGGCTGTGTATGATTTTTTGTTGATCGTCACGGTGACCACATCCCCCGCCGTCGCGCCGGACACAGAACCGGTGACAATCAGCGCCTGCGCATGTTCGGCGCTGTTGATCACATCGTCGTCGGATACGGTGTGGATGGTCAGCTGTGGAACGGTGGTATCAACCAGCACGTCGCGATCGGCAGAGGCCGGGTTGCCCGCTTTATCCGCGACGGCGGCGCTGACGGTGTAGTTACCGTCAGCAATCGCGCCCAGATCCGCAGACGGCACGGTTACGCTCCAGCTGCCGTTTGCCGCTACGGTGGTGGTGTAGTCTTTACCGTTCAGCGTGACCGTCACCGTCTGGCCCGCTTCGGCGTTGGTCACGCCATTAATGACCAGATCCTGCTGCGCTTCGGCCGCATTGATGATGTTGTTGTCGCTGATGATGTCAATCGAGACCGTCGGCGCCGTCGCGTCCACGCTGTACTCACGGCCAGCTGACGCGCTGTTGCCGTTCACGTTGGTCACGCTCACCTGTACGCTGGCGTCGCCGTCTTTCAGGCTGCCCAAATCGGCAGACGGTACGGTGGTCGTCCAGTTGCCGCTGGCATCGACCGTCGCGGTGTACGACTTGCCGCCGAAGGTGATGGTGACGGTCTGGTTAGCTTCCACATTGGTGGTGGAGCCGGACAGGACCAGGTCCGCGCCTTTTTCCGTCGCGTTAATCACGTCGTCGGTGGCAATCGGATTAATGCTGATGGCGACTGCGGCCAAATCTACCTTCACGTCGTGGCTGATGGTGACCGGCGTGCCCGCCGTGCTCTGGCCGTTAACCGTTACGGTGACCGTGCCTGCGCCCAGCGCGCTAACGTCTGCCGCCGGGATCGCCGCCGCCCAGGTGCCGTCTGCCAGCACGGTTGCCGCGTAGGTTTTTCCGTTGACGGTTACCGTGAGTGCCGAACCGGCTGCCAGGCCATCGCTTGACCCGGTGATAATCAGGTTTTGCGCATGTTCGATGCTGTTAATCACATCGTCGCCCGCGACGGTATCGACGCGCAGACCGGGCAGGCTGGCATCGATGGTGATGTCGCGCTCGCCGGTGCCGGTATTGCCATGGCCGTTGGTAACGCTGGCGGACACCGTCAGATCGCCGTTACCGATGGCGGTTAAGACCGTGGACGGCACGTTGACCGACCAGCTCAGGTCGTCCTGTACCGTGGCGGTGTAGATATTGCCACCGATGGAAATAGTGACAGTGTCACCGATCGCTGCCCCGCTCACTTTCCCGCTCAGGGTCTGGCCTGCGGCGACCTCTGCCGCATTAATCACATCATCCGTGGCGACAGGGTTAATGGTCACCACCGGGAGCGCGCTGTCGACCACAACGCTGTGGCTGGTACTTGCGCTATTGCCTGCCGCGTCGGTCACGTTTGCCGTCACGGCGTAGCTCGCTTCGCCCAGCGCCGAGACGTTTGCCGCCGGTACGGTGACGCTCCAGTTGCCGCTGGCGTCCGTGATGGCGGTGTAACTGATGCCGTTCAGGGTCACCGTAATGGTGGTGCCGTCCGGCTGGTTACTGCTGCCGGAAACCAGCAGGTCCTGGCCTTTTTCGGCCGCGTTGATCACGTCGTCAACCGCCAGGGTATTGATGGCAATCACCGGCGCGGTCAGGGAGACCTCAACGTCATGCGTTGCGGTGTTGCTGTTACCCGCTTTATCGGTGAGTGTCGCCGCGATCGTCTGGTTGCCGTTCACCAGCGCGCCCACGTCCGTTGCCGGAACGCCCACGCTCCAGCTCCCGGACGCATCCAGCATTGCGGTGTAGTCTTTCCCGTTCAGGGTCACCGTGATGACATCGCCCGCCTGCGCGCCCGTCACCTTACCGGAGACGATCAGCGCCTGACCGTGCTCAGCAATGTTCACGATGTCATCGCCCGCGACGATGTTGAAGCTAATCTGTGGCACGGTGGTATCCACCAGAACGGAGGCATCCGCGCTTGTCGGGTTACCGGCTTTATCGGAAACCGATGCCGTGACCGTGGCGTTACCGTCGCTGATGCCTGCCAGATCCGCCGCCGGCACGTTGAGTGTCCAGCTGCCGTCCGCCTGCACCTGCGCGGTGTACTGCTTGCCGTTGAACGAGACCGTCACCGTCTGGCCGGCTTCGGCCGTGGTGGAGCCGCTCAGGGTCAAATCCTGCGCCGCCTCTGCCGCGTTGAGCATATTGTCATTGCTGATGGTGTTGATGCTGACCGTCGGCGCGGTGGTATCGACGCTGAATTCCTGCGCGGACGATGCCGCGTTGCCGTTCGCGTTGGTGACGTTAACCTGCACGCTGGCGTCGCCGTCTTTCAGGCCGCTCAGATCGGCTGCCGGTACGGTATACGTCCAGTCGCCGTTGGCATCCACGGTCGTGGTCCAGGTTTTACCCGCAAAGGTAATGGTCACGGTCTGACCCGCTTCCACATTGGAGGTGGTGCCGGAAAGCAGCAGATCCTGACCTTTTTCCGCCGCGTTGAGCACATTATCGTCGGTCACGCTGCTGATAGTGATGGCGACAGGCGCGAGATCGACATCCACAACGGTGCCAATATTCACCGGGTTGCCGGAGGTATCCTGTGCGCTTGCCTTGATATCGAGCGAACCGTCCGCCCACTGCGACACATCCGCGGCCGGGATCGCCGCCTTCCAGGTGCCGTCCGCCAGCACGGTGGCGAAATAGTTGCTGCCGTTAATGGTTACCGTGACGGTGCTGCCCGCCGCCAGATCGGTGCTGGAGCCGGACACAATCAGGTTTTGACCGTGTTCGATGATGTTAATCACGTCATCGCCCGCCACGGTGTCAATACGCAGCCCAGGAAGCTGGGCGTCGATGGTGAAGTCCAGAGAGGATGAGCCGGTATTACCGTGGGCGTTGGTGACGCTGGCTGACAGCGTCAAATCGCCATTGCCGAGCGCGGTTAACTGGCCCTCGCTTAACGGCAGGCTCCAGGTGAGATCGTCCTGCACGGTGGCCGTGTATGTCTGGCCGCCAAGGATAATAGTGACAGTGTCACCTGGCGCCGCGTGAGCCACTTTACCGGTCAGGGTTTGCCCTGCCGCAACCTCCGCGGCGTTAACGATATTATCGCCCGCCAGGGTATTGATCGTCACAACCGGCAGCGAACTGTCCACCAGCACATCGTGACTTGCAGAGGCGCTGTTGCCCACGCTGTCGGTCACGTTCGCCGTCACGGTGTAATGCGCTTCGCCCAGCGCACCTACCGCCGTCGCCGGTACGGTGACGCTCCAGTTACCGCTGGCATCGGCAATAGCCGTGTAGTCGATGCCGTTCAGGGTGACGGTGATACGGGTTCCTTCCGGCTGGTTGCTGGTACCCGAGAGTTGCAGATCCTGACCTTTCTCGGTCGCATTGATCACGTCATCTGCTGCCAGGGTATTAATACCGATGACCGGCGTCACGGTATTCACCACCACATCCAGCGAACTGCTTCCGGTATTACCGGACCTGTCGGTCACGGAGACGTCGATGGTCCAGGTACCGTCGGCCAGCCCCTGCACCACGGACGCTGGCAGACCGAGGCTCCAGTTGCCCGCCGCATCCACCACGGTGGTGTAATCCACATTGTTGATGGTGATGGTCACCCGGTCGCCCGCTGCCGCGCCGGTCACGGAGCCGCTCAGGATCTGCGCCTGAGAATGGGCAAGCTGGTTAATGGTGTTGGTGGCGGTGACAAAGTCGTTGATGGTCACCTGCGGCACGGTTGCGTCTACCAGACCGACGCGATCGGCGCTGCTGGTGTTACCCGCCACGTCGCTCACGCTGGCCGTCACGGTCACGATACCGTCGGCCAGAGCGCCAACGTCAGCCGCCGGAACGCTCAACTGCCAGGTACCGTCCGTCTGGACCGTGGTCTGGTACGTTTTGCCGTTCAGCGTTACGGTGACCGTCTGGCCCGATTCTGCCGTGCTGCTGCCGCTTAAGACTAAATCCTGCTGCGCTTCGGCCGCATTAATGATGTTATCCGCGGTCAGGTTATCGAGGGTAATCGCTGGCGGCAGGGTATCCACCGTGACCACGCGCGACGCGTCGGCAGTGTTACCGTTGATGTTGGTGACGCTGACGCTCACCTGTGCGCGACCGTCGATCAGCGTGTCCATCGCGCTGGCCGGTACGGTCAGGCTCCAGGAGCCATCCTGCTGCACCTGGGCGGTGAAGGTCTGGTCGGCGAATTTCACCACCACGGTCTGCCCCGCTTCCACGCCCTGCGTCTGGCCGGACAGGGTTAAATCGCTGCCTTTTTCTGTCGCGTTGAGCATGTCATCGCTGGAGACGGTATCAATGGTGACCGCCACGGCGTTGAGGTCGAGTTCAATCGGGTGTTCTGCCGAAACGGTGTTGTTCCAGGCATCTTTCGCGCTGACGTTGACCGTCACCTCTCCCGCCGTCCAGGCCTGAAGATCCGCCGCCGGAACGCCAATCTGCCAGTTGCCGCTGGCGTTAACCGCGGTGACGTACTCGACGTTATTGATGGTAACGACAATCTGTGTGCCCGCAGCCAGATGGGTGCTGGCACCGGTGACGGTCAGATCGTGCTGCTGTTCGATGGCGTTGATCACGTCATCGCCGGAAATGGTGTTCACGCGCAGACCCGGCAGCTGAGCGTTGATGTTGATATCACGCTCGCCGGTGCCGGTATTACCGTGCCCGTTGGTTACCGATGCGGTGAAGGTTAAATCACCATCGCCGAACGCCTGAAGATCCGCCGACGGAATGGTGACGCTCCAGGTGAGATCGCTGCCTACCGTGGCGCTGTAGCTCTTACCGCCCACGGTAACAGACACCGTATCGCCCGCCGCCGCGCCGGTAACGCGACCGCTGAGGGTTTGATCCACGCCCGCTTCGGCGTTATTGACCAGGTTGTCGCCTGCAAAGGTGTTGATAATGACCTGCGGCAGCACGGTATCCACCAGCAGATTCGCTTCGGCAGAACCGCTGTTGCCCACGCTGTCGGTGCCGCTAACGGTAACGGTGTAAAGCGTGTTCGCCAGATTCAACACGTCGGAAACCGGCACCTGGATGGACCAGATACCGTTTTCGACGGTGGCCGGATAATTCACGTTATTCAGCGTGACGGTGATGGCGCTGCCGTCAGGCAGATTGCTGGTGCCGGACAGGCTCAGCGGCTGCATCGCCTCCTGGGCATTCAGCACGTTATCCTGGCTGATGGCGTCAATCGTGAATTCCGGCGGGTTGCCGCTCAGCGTGATGCCGTGCGTGGCGCTGCTGGTGTTGCCTGCCGCATTGGTCACGGACACCGAAAGGGTGTGGTGGCCTTCTCCCAGCGCACCCACAACGGACGCCGGGACGCCTACGCTCCAGCTGCCGTCTGCCAGCACCACGCCGGTGAAGGTCTTACCGCCCACGGTCACGGTCACCACATCGCCTGCGGCGGCACCGCTCGCCTGGCCGGAGATAATCTGTGCCTGGTCCTGCTCGCTGGTATTGAGAATATCATCGCCCGCCACGGTGTGAATGGTAATGACCGGCGCCGCAGTATGAACCGAGAAATCTGCCGTCGCTGATGTACCGTTACCCGCTTTGTCACTGACGTTCACCGTCAGGGTGTGGTTGCCCTCACTGAGAGCCTGCACCTCGCTGGCGGCAAGTGTGACGGACCAGGTGCCATCGCTGCCCACCGTGGCGTTATAGTTTTTGCCGTTCAGCGTTACCGTCACAATTTGTCCGGCTTCCGCGTTGGTTTTACCGGTCAGCGTCAGCGGCTGGTTGTGCTCGGCGGCATTGATGATATTGTCCTGCGCGAGCGTATCGACAGAGAGCGTTGGCGCAGCGGTATCCACGCCAATCGTCTGGCTTCCGCTCACGGTATTCCCCGCCGCGTCTTTGCCGCTCACGTTGACCGTCCAGGTGCCATCGCCCAGCGCCTGCGCGTCTGCCGCTGGCACTTTTACGCTCCACGCGCCGTTGGCCCCCACTTCCGCCGTGTAGGTTTTACCGTTCAGCGTCACGGAAACGTCGGTTCCCTTCGCCAGATGCTGGCTGCTGCCGGACAGCGTAAAACCGGCAGACTGCTCGCTGGCGTTTATCACGTTGTCACCCGCCGTTGTCGCCAGCGTAATCGAGGCCTCGGCCGTGGAGACGGTTACCGTGATGCTGCCTGCAGAGGTGGTTTTGCTGCCGTCGATCTGCACGACCGACCACGTATGCTCTCCGTCAGACTGGGTCGGGAGTTTTACCGTCCAGGTGCCGTCTTTACCCACCATCGCGCTGGCAATGGTGCTTCCGCTGCTGTCTTTGATCTGAATGGTCGCGCCCGGTTGGCCGCTACCGCTAAAGGTCGGGGTGTTATCGTCCGTGATCGCGTTCGCGCTCAGCACACCCTGCTTGTCACCCACCTTGTCCGACAGCAAAAAGGTCGGCGTGGCACTTTCCACTTCTTTGGTGTTATCAATGACTTTCGTTTTCGTTTCGCCGTCACCGCCGTTGGCCAGCAGCGCCCCGATGGCGCCACCGCCCAGGGCAGCACCCGCAATCCAGCCCCACGGCGCATCGCTCAGGACACTTTCCTGCTCAAGGAAAGGTTCAATGCTGCTAATGGGTGTGGCCTGGGCGGTTAACTCAGTGACAGCAGCGCCAGACGCTTCCCCGGCATCGGCAAAAGAAATATGCGTCAGTTCCTGATGATCGTTGAATACCAGCTCTGACTGATGATGGGTTTCAGGATCTTCGACAAAATAGTTATTACAGCGAATAACGCTGCCATCTTTCATATAAATGAGAAGGTCTTTACCCTGGCGGACATAACGCACCACATCCTGAGCTGAGCCCTGGATTTCAATCACACTCGGCGATGAAATGGATACCGAGAGATTTCCGTCTCCGGTTAATTTCGTTTTTTCTGCCGTTTTGCGAATGATGACATCAACAACCTTTACGTTACTCATATTCTTCTCCTTGCAGGTGTGCGGATTCCTGTGGATATGTCCACCAGATGGATGTAGCTATCCCTGGGAAAAAACACCCATTATTTTCAGTCTTATTTTGCGCAGCTATGCGCGTCTTTTTTTAACTCAAATCGGGTAATTTTGCGGCAGCGTTTTTCTCTATTCCAATAAGCGACATTAAATTATCAACCGCGGAAGCATAATTAATTGCCGAACTCCACCCATCATACTCAGCGATTATTTTTGCCGACGTGGCCTGCCAGACATCCTGCTCAACGCTGAGCAAATCATTAATGCTCCGCTTGCTCAGGGTGTATTCATTTTTATAAACATCACGGGCACGCAGTGCATTTTCCAGCTGCAGCTTACCGGCTTCCATTCTTCCCCGTGCACCGGTCCAGTCAGCCTGCGCAACGGAGGCTTTTTGCAGAACATCGAAGCGCGCCTGATCAACCATAGAAGAGGCCATAGCCCGTGCGCCTTCTGCCTGACGCACACGTGCGGAGACCGCGCCGCCCTGATAAAGCGGTGCATCAATATTGAGCTGGATCTGGTCGTCCCAGTAAGAACGGTTGTCCGACTCATAACGGGTACGCCCCCCCTTCAGGCTTAAGGTCGGCCAGTGCTGGGACTTCGCCGTTTCCACGCCGTACTGGGCCGAACGCTCCCGGTTCTGCGCCGCTAACACCGTGGGTATCAAGGAATAATCAATGCGGTTAAGCGAATCAGGCTCAACGGCGAGGTTCGCAGGCACGGGCGAATAAGCGTCAGCCTGCATCCCGGTTAAGACCGCAAGCCTTGCGCGGGCGCTGTTTAAGGCGGCGTTATACTGCGCGACCGTTGCCTGCATGCCAGCAATACGCGTGCGGGTCTGCAGTTCATCGGAAGTGGAGCTCACCCCTGCATCCGCACGCAGTTTTGCCAGTTGCTCAACAATTTTAAGCGCCTGAACGTTGTCCTTTGCCGCCTGGAGCAGATCGGAATAGCGTTTAACTTCCACGTAGCTGAGTGCCGTTTTCTCCGCCACATCAGAGAGCGTACTCATCAGCTGGTAGCGGTAACTATCGCGCTGGGCGGAAGACTGGCTGATGCTGTTATTGGTTTTCCCGAAATCGTACAGCAGCTGGGTCAGGCTAATCCCCCAGGCCGCAGAATTCTTCAGCGATCCGCTGGAATCGGTGGTCTGGCTATGACCCGTGCTCCCGTTCAACGCGATTTGTGGCATCCAGCCGCTACGCGCTTCATCTATTTGCGCCTGACCAATACCTAATTGCGCGGCCTGCTGACTAATTGAGGGATCGCGATCGATAGCAAAAAGAATACTTTCTTTTAAGGTCGTCTTTGCCACTGCGGCAATCCCTGCCTGGTGACTATTGGCATAAGCCGTATTTATGGCGAATGAAATTAATGCCAGTGCTGTTGTAAATCGGCGTAACATAGGCTTTCGCAATATCGTCATTTTTATCTCCCTGACTCTGAGCCAAACTCAGGCAATTACCCAAAAAGAGGTATAGATAATTAGACAAATATCTTCTTTAGCGTCCTCACTGAATTTCAGGTAAAACTCCCCCATACCCATTTCCATTGGAAGTGAGAAAGTCCGTCGTCTTATTTCAATTAAGAATTTACTTATTTCTTAAACTGATTTGCAGCATAACAAAATGTGGTATAGGCCACTACACCCACAATGTTAATGTGGTGTTACAAATAAGAAAAAAGATGGGGTTTCTGGACAAAAGTATAAAAAAGGCATTTCAAATGAAACATATAAACCCTCTGTTATTTAAGGAAAATTCCTAATTCACTCTCTGTACATTTTTGCGTTAATTTCCAGGAGCGTCAGACACAAAGATTTTCAAAGAAGTGTCAATTTAAGTCATTGCCGACCTCACGCCAAAATAAAAATCCATTAAAAAACTAAAGTAAGAGATTAAACGCCATTATAAATATTATTCGCAGAGATTTATTCTAATCAATGGTAGTATAATGGTTACATAACCCAAATCATTAAATAAAACATAACAATAACACTGTGGTTAACATTCAAAACGGCTTAATGATATCTGCTTAATACAAATGTAATAATCACCTACCGGAATGACTGCACCTCCCGACCGCTTACCCATTCCCCTGCTTCCCTCTGCGCAGAAATGCTGTATTATGCGAATTATTGCGACATTTTGCAGGAGTGCATCCATGCACAAGACCGCACGTCAACGTTATGTCCTTGATATTTTGAGCGATCAAGGTCAGGCCAGCATTACTGAGCTGGCAGAAAAGCTGCAGGTTTCAGCAGATACCATCCGTCGGGATCTCACCGACCTGGAAAATCAGGGGCTTGCCCAGAAGAACCACGGTGGCGCTATCGCCCTTAATCTTTCCGCCATGAATCGTCAGGGCCGCAACACGCTGCTGCCTGAAACCAAGCAACGCCTGGGGAAACAGGTCGCGCAGGCGGTTCCAGCCGGTTCTACCCTCTTTCTGGATGCCGGCAGCACGGTGATGGCCGTCGCGATCTTTCTTCAGGGGCCTCACACCGTGATCACCACTTCGCTGGACATCGCCCAGCATTTTAGCGACCGGGAAGACATTGATCTGATCCTGCTCGGCGGGAAATGGGACCCGAAACAGCGCCTGTTTGCCGGAAGCGCCACGTTGTCGTTGCTCTCCCGCTATCGGGCAGATATCGCCATTCTTGGGGCGTGCGCCATTCATGCCGAACTCGGCCTGAGTGCCGGTAAAGAGGCCGATGCTGAGGTGAAACGTGCGATGCTCGCTGCAAGCCATGAACACTGGATCGTGGCCGACCATCTGAAAGTTAACCGCTGTGAACCGTATCTGGTTTCGGGGTTATCCGACATTCATCAACTCTTTTTAGATCGTCCCTGGCCTGAGCTTGGGGACCCTGGCGCATTACAGGTCACCGTATGCGCGCAATAACGTGGAGAAGGTCATGAGTAAAGTTCAAACAATCAACATTGCGCTGATCGGGTATGGATTTGTGGGTAAAACCTTCCATGCTCCGCTGATCCAGTCCGTGGACGGGCTTAGGCTGGCGGTGGTCTCTTCCCGTGAT
>OBLF01002341.1_pt1 | contig 13143 bp, 10 predicted proteins | sample 1519231 | NCBI WGS metagenome assembly OBLF01 (sample SAMEA2602895, study PRJEB22501) | metagenome | reverse complement strand
TCTCCACTTGTTATTACTATTGCAAGACCTGTCATTGTACAAATTATTATTGTGTCAAAGAAAGTACCTGTCATAGATATAAGACCTTGTCTTACTGCTGAATTTGTCTTAGCGGCAGCCGCTGCTATTGGTGCACTTCCAAGACCTGATTCATTTGAAAATACTCCTCTACCTACACCTCTTTGAATAGCCATACCAACAGTAATTCCTAGAACTCCACCACCAACTGCGCTTGGATTAAATGCACTTGTTATAATTAATGATAAGGCTGGTATTATTGATCTATAATTGCATATTAATACAACTACCGCAGCAAGAATATATGCACCTGCCATAAATGGTACAACAGTTTCTGAAACCTTTGAAATTCTCTTTATTCCACCTAAAGTTACCATTGCAACTAATGCTGTAACTATAACTGCTGTAACTATTAATGGTACATTAAATGTTGCTGCTGCTGCTGCAATTGAATTAACTTGACCAAATGTACCAATTCCAAAGAATGCAACTCCAATTCCAAAGAGTGCAAATAATTTAGCAAGCCATTTCATACCTAATCCATTTTGGATGTAGTACATTGGTCCTCCTGCCATCTGACCATTTTCATCTTTTTCTCTATACTTTATTGCAAGAACTCCTTCTGCATATTTAGTTGCCATACCAAAAAATGCTGCAAGCCACATCCATAGTAATGCACCAGGTCCTCCTGCTGTTATTGCTGTTGCTACTCCAACTATATTACCTGTACCAATAGTTGCTGATAATGCTGTACATAAAGCACCAAAACTAGATACATCTCCATGAGCTTGATCATTTGTCTTTTCATCATCTTTACCAAATACATATTTTAATGCCAATGGTAATTTGAAAATTTGTAATAATTTTAGACGAAGTGTAAGGTAGATACCTGTTCCTACTAAAAGTATTAGTAAAGGCGGCCCCCATATAATATCGTCGATTTTTTGGAATATTTCCTGCACCATAGTGCTTCCTGATAATAAATTTGATAATAACATAAAAAAAATCCCCCTAATATAATGATTTCGGAGGAGATAAGACTTTTTCAGTTGGTAGTTGAAATTAGATAATTGAAAGTTATTTTTTAGTATCTTAATTTTAGATACTACTAATATATTAAAATTCTTTAATTTTATAATTGAATCTGAAATATATTTTTCAGAAATCACATAATGATTTCTTCTTAAACTGTCAATCATCAATTCTCAATTGTCAACTGCATATCTGTCTTTTCCCCTGTCCTTTTACCTGAGAGTTTCAATTGTATACTTATTGTATACAACCTTGCTCCTTCGGTGCTTATTAAATAAGTCTCTCCAGAGGCTCGTCCAATGGCGGTCCTAATACCTGAAAGATTTCCCTCTTCGGTGTATCATTTTAATATTAATAATATAAAATGATATCTCTCCCACCATCTTCATCCGAACGTTGTTTATATATTTATTTTATGTATTAGATTATATAAATAATTAATGTTTTTTGCAACAAAATTTAAAATTTTTAGCATATTATCAAATTACTTGTTTTCTATATCGTTTTCAATTACTATCTTTTCTTTTATATTTATGCTGATTTTTGTTTAACTTTAATTTTTATGTCAAAAAAGCTTCTGTATATTTTAAAATATACAGAAGTTTTTACTCTCATTCTCATCTCTTTAAAAATACCATTAAGTTGAAATTACCCTTACAATTATTAAACTAATCTCTCAATTTCCTTTAATTTACTGTATACATTCAATGTCTTATATTTAAGATTGTATACACTTTTACAATACTCTATAAAATTATATTGATTTAATTCACAATACTTATCTTCAATTTTCTTTTCTAAATAATTTACATATTCAATAAAACTTTTATCAGTTTCCCAAAATCCATCTATACTGTCGGATAATAAGTATGATACTTCACTTAAGCTATATTCTCTTTGAAATTTCTTATTATTATCTAGCACAGAAATGTCATTGTCATCATCAATTATGATTGATTTATAAAATTTCTCCCCTAAAAATTCAGCATCTTTTAATAATTCATTTATTAGATTATATGCTGAACCGGCTAATTCTTCTTTTGTAAAAATTCTGTCCATCACTACTCCCCCATTACCGCAATTCATATTCTGAGTTATTGACCAATTTAATTATATAATATTCAATTTAGAATTTTTGTCGAATTGTATGTTGTTTCCAATCAGTATATATATCCATTACTGACATATGTATGTCTATTTTAGAATACTTTTCAATATTTTAAATTTATTTTTATTATTATATTATAATTTTCTCTAAAAAGCATAGAATTTTAACATATTTTGATTTATTTACATATTTTGCTATAATATTATTTATATACGTCAAGATATATTTTAAAGGGGGTGATATTATATACAACTTACTTTTAGAAATTCAAATAGATATTATTACATAAATGATTTTTTTATAAACTCATTTTCATCAATGAAATCTATTTTTTGTCCCATTAATTTAAGATCTACCGCTTTTCTCATCTTAGTACTCATTTCATTTCTTTTTAACTCATGTATATCCTTAATATTAGAAACTAATATGGTAGTTTTTTTAGTTACAGAGCTCCCACATGCGCCACCAAGTCTTCTTACAAGTCTTATAGCTTCATCTCGTGTCATAGATGATAATCTACCTGTAAATACAACAGTATCACCCTTAAATACATCATAATTTAGATTTCCTAATGAATTTGAATTATTGCATGAAGATACTCTAGACGATTTTCTGAAAATTCTTCCTTTTGCTGATGATGGTTTATATCCTTCTTCATTAACATTTCCAATAGTTACTCCAACACACCTACATATTTCATCTATATCCTCATTCCCAAGCTCTTTTGAAATATTAATAAGGATATTACTACATGCAAGTGCATCAGCTAAAGCATCATGATGATCAAATTCATATCCTAAGAATCTATTTACAGTATTTAATTTAGAATTTTCTATTTGAGGATAAAAATTCTTTGAAAGCTTCATTGTACATATATACTTAAAAGATACTGGTTCTATATTATATAATTCCATAGTTCTTCTTAATACAGATATATCAAATGATGCATTGTGTGCAATCACAAATCCATTATCAAAGTATCCTTTAATCCTTTTCCATATTTCATCAAATTCTGGTTCATTTTCTACCATTCCAGGTCGTATACCGTGTATGCCTATATTTATAGGCATAAATCTCATTTCTTTAGGTTTTATTAGATAATGTATCTTTTCAACAACTTCACTATTTTTGACAACTACAATACCTATAGAACAAGGGCTGCTCCTTTTTTCATTTGCAGTTTCAAAATCTATAGCTATATAATCCATAATTTTCTCCCGATCTCTTTTATCCTTGATTTCATCCTTTACTATCAATTCTCACTTGTTGATTTTCAACACTTTAACTCTGTTGAATTCAATATATTCAATCATTACAATTTCATATACATAAATAAAATCAGACTATGCACAATAGTTTACCTAATTATGCACAGTCTGATAATAAAAGCTATTTTTGTTAATATTTTCACATTATTAACAAAATTAATTTTTAAAATATGCTACTAATTCAGCCATTGATTGGTTGAATTCTTCCATAGATGAGTTTTTAAATACTCTTAATTCAGGAATACCAACTGGTTTTTCAAAGTTACATCCTGATATGTATTCATCCCAGTTTTCTAACTTCCATGTATCTCTATCTGAGTTACGTTCAATCATTCTTTGATGACAAACTTCTTTATCTGTTTCAACCCAGATAACAACTAATTCACAGTCGTTTTCTTTAAGCTTATTTCTAAATTTATCCATATATTCAAGATTTCTTATTTCTCTTGTAAATGGAGCATTAATCAATACTGTATCACAGTAATCTAAAGCTTCTAATGCTAAGTCAATTACAACTTCATATTCAGTATTTCTGATGTTTTCTTCAAAGAAATCTGAACTTCTATTGTTTTCTTCTCCTGCAACTTTGAATACTTGATTAGATAACCCTATTAGCGTATCTTTATCTAAGTAAACAATAGGTTTAAGAGCTTTTGATATCTCTTTAGAAATAAATGTTTTTCCACATGCTGGTGGTGATGTTACTAATATTAATCTTCTCATATTTCTGCACACTCTCCGTCCAATATTAATATTGTTTGGTTAAAAATTAAAAATATAGTAGAACCTATTTATTAGCTAATAGATTCTACTTATTTTTTGATTAATAAATTATGTTATATTTACTACTTAAGAAATAGAAATATACCTGAGTCAATATTCATTGTCCCACTTGTTGTATTATATCATTTTTTGTCATAATGTAAATAGTTTTTTATCTATTTAGTAATTTATCTATTATTTTTTGTACCATCTTAACAAATTTATTAGTTTGAATAGTTTTTATTGTATATCCTTTTATTAAATTTATGTAAAATACATAATATCATGATATAATATATTCCATCATTGAATACAAGGGGTGATTGTTATTACTATTGAACAAATTCAATATTTTCTAGCTGTAAAAAAATACAATGGATTTTCTCCTGCAGCTCATGAGTTATGTATATCACAGTCTTCGTTATCAAAACAGATAAAATCTCTTGAAACCGAACTAGATACTATATTGTTTGATAGAACCTCAAGAATTACAAAACTCACTTGTGCTGGTGAAGATTTTTATGTATATGCATTAAAATTTTTAGATGATTACAATAAAATTATTCAAGGAATGAAAAAGCATTCTATTTCAAAGAAAACAACATTAAACATAGGAACAATAGCAGTTATATCACAATACGGTTTAGCATCTGTCCTAGCTTCTTTCAAAAGTAAATATCCTAACATAGATATAAATATTTTTGAAGAAGAAAATGAAGCTGTTTTAAGCATGCTTAAGAATTCTGAAATTGATCTTGCTATTGTAAGAGATTTTAATTTAGAAAAAAAATTATTCAATATAACACATATAGCTGATGATGAATTAGTTGTTGTAACTTCTAATGATCATCCATTTACAAAGAAAAAATATATTTCTTTTGGAGATTTAAAACACGAAGATCTTATAATTTGTTCTAAATCTGGTGTTTATGATATATGTCTAGATGAATGTTCTAAATTAGGTTTTACTCCAAATGTTATATACAACATAAATAAGATTGAAACCATATTAGGTCTTGTTTCAGAAGGGCTTGGTATAACTTTAATTGTAAATAATGTTTTAAAGCCCTTTAGCAGTCATAATATAGCTGTTCATCCTCTGAAAGACCCCATAAATTCAAATCTGGCACTTGTTTCTAATATCAATACCAGTAGACGTAAAGAAATTAACGCATTCAGAGAATTTTTACTTAAAAATTCCCAAAAATAAAGCTGAGTATATCTCTAAACGCTTCCTGTTATATAAGAAAAATTTAGATGATATACTCAAATTTAAAATTACTCTTTATTATTTATACTCATAATTTCTTTATACAAACCATATGATGCTTGTATATTATATAAATATACAAGGAAAACATCTAAAATATATGGAGAATAGCTTATTTTTAGTAATTCCTTTGCAAATGCCATTCCTGCTATTTCTCCCAGGCAGACTATATTAGAGTCATTTTTTATAGGACCTATCTTCCATAATCTAATTTTTTCAGTTCTTGTAAATATGTCATCATCATTTTCCTCAATGAAATGAAATATTTCATGTGCTAATAATAACTCTTCAATATTTATATCTGAAAACAATCCCGCTAAATTTTTGCTTGTTATTAACTCCTCTGCCTTGTTAATACTATCCTTAAATACTGTAACTTTATTAGGTTCAACAAACTGCGCAAATATTATGTGCCCTCCACCATTAGGTCTATCTGGATAATCTACCTCAAGCCCCATTTCCTTAGCTATATCGTATGTATTCATATGACTAAATTTTTCTCTTATTTTCTTAGCATATTTTTTACCACATTCATTTGCTTTATTTATTAATATTAATCTATCATCTTCACTAAATTTTCCTTTTAGTGGTTCACGTCTGAAAGCATAATATCCCCACTTTTCATCATCAATCATGACTAAATTTTTTAGCATTTCTTCTATCTCTGGAATATCTGTATCAGTTGTTCTAGCATCTATACTCTTACTTCTCATTGCATTTACAAATTTATTTGCAAAATTATCATTAGATTTCATTTTTTGCTCCTATAATTAAAATTTCTTCTTTTGGGTCTGCCATTTGTACACTTACATCCATAATCATAAGCATTTGTTCAAAATCACTTCCTGATGCAAAATCCATAACTCTTGGTCCTATACACAGATAAAAATCTGGTCTTAAAACACTATCTGATTTATACACTGTAAGTTCTTCCCAAAGACTCTTTACTGAATCTTTATAACTCTCTACTTTTACTTTACATGCAGATCCTGAATTTCTCTGAACTTTTATAAACCCTTTTTTATCAACAATCCTTATTTGATTCTTATTTTTATATTCTCCACCAAAAACATAAAAATATTTATTCTTCTCTATAAGAGAAACTTCTTCTTTAGAAATACCCATATCCTCACTTGCTAGTTCTTTTGCTTCAAATTCACTACATTCTTTTAATAAATCTGTAGATTTAACTTCTGTAGAACCTGTTGCTATTGCAATAAGTCTAGATGTATTAGAATCAATTTCAATATGCACATCAATTGTATCTGGCGAAGCACCACTTTCTATTGCTTTATTTATTACTTCCGCCCTTATATTTCTTATGTCTTGTTGAGTTGGACTTGGAACTACTCTTTCTACAACATCTCTAACCATGGCAAGTGCTACACCAATAGATGAAATTACTTCTGCATTATCAGGTATGCTATATTTTATGTCCATTTTAGAAGCGCAATACTTAATAAGAGATGAAGCACCACCTCCAACACCTATAAGTGATATCTGACTATTATCAAGCTTATATTTATCTATTAGTTCTAATATAACTGGCTGTATCTTCTCAAAAGATTTTCTAAGTATCAGTTCGGCCACTTCTTCAACTGTTTTTCCAAGATAGTCTGCTAATGGTTTCATTGCCTTCCTTGCTGATTCTACATTTCCATATGAAAAATCCTCTGAAGTAATCAAACCAAGTACATTAGCTGCACAACTATTTGTAATTGTAATTCTCTTTCCGCTCTTTAATCTTATTGCAACATAATCTACAGGATCTCCATCTTTAGGTGCAAAAAGTTCTAATGTAGGTTCAATTATTTCTTCTTCATGGGTAAATACTGCATAATCCATTCCTGCAATATGAGCACTTCTTGGACCTACATCAATTATTTTTTCTGAATCCGCACGTATCATGCTTCCTCCAGCAACACCTAAAACCTGAACATCTAAAGAACTTACATAGGTTTTATGTCCATCCACTATAGAATAATCTATTGCAGGTCTTCCATTCTTAATTACACCTATATTGGTTGATGTACCTCCAACTTCAAAATAAATCCCATTAGATACTCTTAGATACATTAGGGATCCCATGACACTTGCAGCTGGACCTGAAAGCATAGTAAGTATTGGTCTTTTTTTCATTTCACTAATATCCATTGCACCACCATCACCACGCATTATCATAAGAGGTACATCCACTCCTGTACTACGGACTGATTTTTTAGTACTATTTGATGTATCAAGCATTTTAGGAAGTATACTGGCATTTATTGCTGCTGTTTTTGTTCTTCTTGTAAGTCCATATAACTTTGTAATATCTGATGCAATAGTTATAGGCATACCCATTTCTTCTGCAACCTTTGCAACTCTAACTTCTTCTGTCATATCATCAACACCAAAAGCCATTGATACAACAAGAACTTCTACTCCTAAACCTTTAAGTTCATTTATTTTATTAATTATATTTTCTTTTGTTAAATTTTTCTTCTTAATTATAGTATTTGATATTTTTATTGTTCTTCCGGTCCCCAAATTTATATCTTTAAGTGCAACCTGTTTTTTTGCTAGATATCCTTCAATGCCTCTTCCTACAATTCCTATTACTCCAACATGATCCACATCACCTTCAAGTAATGCATTGGTAGCCTGAGTAGTGCTATGTGCTACAAACACCACATCTTTCGCATCTATATTATTTTCTTCTAAACAATTTTTAAAAGCCTTTACCACTCCCGCTGCAACTCCAAATTTATCATCATGTGTTGTTTTAACTGATGATTTTCCTATAATCTTATGTGTATCATTATCAATTGCTACAGCTTTTGTGTGAGTGCCTCCAACATCTATTCCAACCCTGACATTATTATTTTTTTTCATATAATAAATACCTCTTCTTATCATATAATGCTAAATGTATACTCCCCAATAATGAACCTATTATACTTTTATAAAAACTTATGACATTATTAACAACTATTATTTCTTTTTTATTAATATTGATTTTATCATAATTAAAGCCAAAAGTTTTATTTTATGACCTGAAAACAAAGAAATCCGCCCTACAAATATGTAAAGCGGAACTTTATTTAAACTACATACCAAACATTATGTAAGTAATCAAGCTTAATATAGCGCAGATTAACCAACCTGCTGGTATACTTAATTTTAAGAAATCTTTTGTATCAACCTTAGTATATCCAAGTCCCCAAACAATCCAAGATTGTGTTATACAGCTTGAAATGTTCATTGTTACTGTTGGAGCATACATTAATGGGAATAATAATGGAGTTCCGAATCCAACACTCTTTAATATACCAAGTGTGGCAGCTCCGCATCCTGCTAATGTAAATGGTCCTCTAAACATACCTAATGGTGCAAGTATTGCAAACGCAACACAAATTACTAATGTATTGTTTGGAATCAATCCACCTAATACAGCATTAAAGTAAGGTACACATAATTCTGCCGCTTTATTAAACATAGGAATCATTAACATAAATCCAACTAATGGAGCAGTATCTATAGCACCATCATAGAACGTCTTATTAAATACTTCTGAAGCTGCCTTATATGATGTTAATTTTCCACAAACAGCTAAAGCAAAGAAGCTTGCTACTAAGAATCCAACTATAACTGGTACATTAAATCCAATAGCTAATACAACTGGTATAAATGGTGTAAGTAAAGCTATTACTGGAGCTGCTTTTACTTCTTCAGTCTGAGGAGCTTGTGCTGCCCATGCATGAACTCTTTTTTGCTTTTTCATTAATATTGCTGGTATTAATATTGCAACTATCAATTGAACAGCTAAAGCAGCAAATCCCCATTTTAAGTATCCACCATTATAGAAATAAGTCTGTTCTCCATTTGCACCTAAATAGAATGCTTGATATTGATTAAATATAACAGGGTTTATGTATAAACCAGCACCTATTGATAATAAAAATGATACTGTAGCTAATAATTTAGGTATCCCTAAAGATAATAATATTGGAAGTACAATTACTCCAATAGCAACAACTGCACCAGCACCAAACATACTTGAGAATACTGCTGTAGTAACAACTGCTAAAAGTGTAGATGTAACTATTGGCTTATCTCCGCCAAGTTCAACTGTCTTACGAATTATTGTAGCAGCAATTCCTGTTTCTAACATGATTCTACCGAACCAAGCACCAAATATGAAGTTTATAAGTACTCCACCCCATCCTTCAGGACCACCTTGGAATACCTTCTTAAGAGCATCTACAATACTCATATTAACAATGTCACTATTTTGTGCTATAAAATCTGGATTTGTAACTAAAGCATTACCTATAAGGGGTAATACAGTCCATATAATAGCCATAATTAGTATACCAGTCATAAGATTTCCACCTTTAACTGCATAAGCAACTAATCCAGCGAATGATACTAATAATAAAATTCCGATAATAAATTCAACACTCATTCTAGTTCTCCTTAATAAAATTATTCAATACTTCGTTAATTAATTAATTAACAATCTTATATAAAATTTTAATAATAACATGCTGATACTAAATTTAATAAATATAAATGAGTAATATGCTTGAGCATCAGCAATGTTATATGACTAAATATTAATTATATCTTTTTCTATATTCTTCTAAAATCTCATCCATTACCTTAATAACGTGAGCTGCACTTTCTAAGTCTGCTGGAGACTTTTCTTTTCCTATTAATTCATTAACTATTGTTTGAATATAAGGTTGAGCAACATGTTCTGGTTCTTGATAGTCTATAACTTCTTCAATACCATCAACTATAACCTTTATAGGACCATAGAATAAACCAGTAGTACTTATTCTACCCTTATCTCCTACTATTAACATTTCTTCTTCATCGTGGTCAGCAACGTAACACCATATTCCATTACCCATTACTCCACTTTCAGTTTTGAAAATAGCATTTACTGTATCTTCTACATCATAGTATCCACCATAGTTTTCAGCCATACCACTTACATTTTCAATCTTACCAAATAAATATTCAACGATATCTAATACGTGAGCAACCATATCAACGAACTTTCCGCCGCCAGCTGCTTCTGGTTTTAATCTCCAAGGTAAGTTTTCTCTATCTAAATCGATATCTTCAACCTTCATAAACTGTCTTAAGTGAACAAAGTTTATTTTTCCTAGCTTTCCACTTTCAATTATTTCTTTAATCTTCATGTACTTAGCCATACCTCTTCTATAGAACGCTACATATATAGGTAAGTTAACTTCTTGTGACTTCTTAATCATTTCTTCACATTCTTCATATGTAAGAGCCATTGGCTTTTCTGTATAAGGAATCTTTCCAGCTTCTAAACACTTCATTGAGTAATCTTTGTGAAACTTCGGTGGTGTTGGAAGATATACTGCATTGATTTCTGGATCAGCAAGCATTTCTTCTACAGTCTTATAAACAACTGGAACTCCATGTCTTTTAGCATAATCACAAGCTCTATCATAATCTAAATCAAAAACTGCCTTTAATTCTGAGTTTTCAGATTTATATAAACCTGGACCACTTTTCTTTTCAGTTACAACACCGCATCCAACCATGCCCCATACGACTTTATCAAACTTTTTCATTTTATATTCTCCTCTAAATCATCATTTTCATTAAAATCATAAAAATAATATTATAATGTCGATACTTTAACCTTAATAACTATTTTTCTAATTACCATAGATTCGTCTTTCATTATTGCAGGAATATGAACATCATGTGGATAGAATACAGCATATGAGCCTTCTTCCATTTCTAGATGAGTTTCTCTTGCATTTTCATTATTCTTATAGAAAATAAGATCCCTTGTTTCTAAAAGATTTTCATCAACTTCATTGTCTCCCATATCTGGGTAACATCCTATTAATTCTTTTCCTTTTGCAAGGAATTGAACATCAATATAAGTTTCATGAACTTCTGGACGTAAATTACATCTTTCAGTTGTTTCTACATCTAAAATCTGTAATATCATATTATCTCCATCCAATTCATATCTTCCTGGAACTGCATTCACTAAATCATTTTCTTTTAGATACTGAATAGCTTTTTGAATAGCTTTTGGATAACTTGATATATTTTCATTTGATTTTATATTACCAAAGATCATCTTAATCCCTCCCCTTAATATCTATTTTTTTAATTCAAAAATTTAATTTGTTATTTTTTCTACAAATTTCAGCAAATCAATTCAAATTCAAACTTACTACATATGATATATTACAAAGTTTTTAAATCTTGTTCAATTCATTTTAAGAATCAAACTATTCCATAATGGAATAGTTATTGTATTTTGGTTATATTACCTATACTTATTTGCTTATAAATAATCTCTTTTATATTTTTTATAACAGTGATTACTTAACATAAAAAATGCTTATATATAAAAATTCTCAAACTTTTATATATAAGCATTTCCTTAATCTATAAACTATAAATATATTTAATAATACTTATTAAATAAAAAAATAATAGCTGCTTACGATTTTTTCTTCATAATACAGCTATTATTTCACTACTTTATTTGGTAATTTACTAATTTTAATACACCTCTTTGTTTAATCTATAAATTTTACATCGGAATCACCTCTTACTATATAAAATCATAATTGATATAACAAATCTAATCATCCTCCTTTACTTTAACTCTATTAATTAATATATTATTGTTCTTAACTTTTTCAATTCCTCCTTACATTGATTATTAATTATATTAAAACTAAATATTGCATTGGTATCATCTTCTTTTCTTTTACTACTTTCCTTGATTATTAATATGTTAAATAAACTTTTAATCCACTCCTCACATTTATTAATCTTTTAATTAAAATACATTTTGCATTGGTATCATCTTCTTTTCATAATCTTTTACTTAAGTTCCTAAATGAATTCTATCTCACTCCTTACATTTTTTAAATCTTAGCTGATACTAAACTTTGCATTGGTATCATCCCCTTAAGTATTTTAATAAAATAAGAAATTTCTTTTTTATTATGTTGTTTTCTTATCTTGTTTAAATTATATTACCATTTCATAGTAAATTACAGACTGTTATTGAAATTTTATTTATGTTATACTAAAATAGTTGGGGTCTATTTCAAATCAATTTATATTATTCTAAAAAGAGATCGTATCAAAATTAATTTGTTACAACCTCTTTTCAATATAAATATCATCATCTACTAAAACTATATCGGTTGCATCTACTGCAATATCACTACCTGCTCCCCCCATTGCAATTCCAACATCTGCTTTTTTCAAAGCTGGAGCATCATTGATTCCATCTCCAATCATACATACTTTAAATTCATTCTCTTAATGTTTATTAATCCAATTAATCCAATTTAATTTATCTTCTGGAAGACAATTTGCATATAACTCTTTAATATTAAGCATATTAGAAATAGATCCAGCAGCACTTTCATTATCACCAGTCAATAAGACAGGATGTACCTGAATGTTAAATAATTTATTAATCATACCTTCGCTCTCTTTTCGAATAGTATCAGATAATGCTAAAAATCCTGAAAGAACTCCATCAACTGCAATATAAATTATAGTACATCCTTCTCTTAAATACTTATCTGCTTGTTCTGTTGCTTCTTTTGGGATTATTATACAGTCTTCTTTCATAAGCAATGCATTACCTGCAAGTATTTTTTTACCATCAACAC
>OBLF01002332.1_pt1 | contig 13180 bp, 15 predicted proteins | sample 1519231 | NCBI WGS metagenome assembly OBLF01 (sample SAMEA2602895, study PRJEB22501) | metagenome | reverse complement strand
AACCTAAAGACGGGGAGAGGATATCTTCATCGTCTTTTTTATTTGGGAGAACAACGGCAGGAAGGAATGTAACCGAATTTACTGCTATGCAAATGACGGCAGTTTATTCATGTGTGAGGGTTCTTGCTGAAACCTTAGCAGGACTTCCACTTCATCTATATAAAAGGGGAGATTCTAATTCAAAGGAAAAAGCAAAAGACCACGCCATATATTTTCTCTTACACGATGAACCTAATACTGAGATGACTTCATTTGTATTTAGAGAAACACTAATGACTCATCTTCTTTTATGGGGTAATGCCTATGCTCAAATAATTCGCAATGGAAGAAATGAGGTCATCGGACTTTATCCACTAATGCCAAATAAGATGACTGTTATGAGAAGTGAAGATGGAGAAATCTTTTATAAATACAATCATAAATCAGAAGAAGTTTATCTTTTAAAAGAAGATGTTCTTCATATACCTGGACTTGGTTTTGATGGTCTTATTGGTTACTCGCCAATTACCATGGCCAAGAATGCAATTGGTATGGCTATGGCTTGTGAAGATTACGGCGCTAGCTTTTTCCAAAATGGAGCACAACCAGGTGGGGTTTTAGAACATCCAGGCATAATTAAAGACCCAGAGAGAGTAAGGGAGTCATGGAATGCAGCCTTTCAAGGGCCTAAGAACGCCAACAAAGTGGCTGTACTTGAAGAAGGGATGAAATACCAACCGATTGCTATTGCACCAAGTGAAGCCCAGTTTTTGGAAACTAGAAAGTTTCAGTTAAATGAGATAGCAAGAATATTTAGAATACCACCTCATATGATTGGTGATTTAGAGAGGTCGTCATTTTCAAATATAGAACAGCAGTCACTTGAGTTTGTTAAATACACACTTGATCCTTGGATTGTTCGTTGGGAACAATCTTTGGAAAGAGCACTGCTAACAAAAAAAGAAAAAGAATCCTACTTTATTAAATTTAATCTTGATGGACTTCTAAGAGGAGACTATGAATCAAGGATGAATGGATATGCTGTAGGAAGACAGAATGGCTGGATGAGTGCAAACGACATAAGAGAACTGGAAAATTTAGATAGGATCTCGGCTGAAGAAGGTGGAGACCTATATCTTGTAAATGGAAATATGCTACCACTTGATAAGGCAGGTAGTTTTTATCAGCAGAAAGGAGAAGTGATAAGTCCTAATGAAGAACAATAAAATATTTTGGAATTGGAAAAAGGATTCAAATGAACTCTATATAGATGGAGTTATTGCAGAAGAGTCTTGGTTTGATGATGAAATCACACCAAGGCTCTTTTTTGAAGAATTAAAAAACAAAAGTGGAGATATAACTGTGTGGATCAACTCCCCTGGTGGTGATTGTATAGCTGCATCGAGAATTTACACCATGCTTTTAGAGCACAAAGGAAATGTGACAATTAAGATTGATGGGCTTGCAGCATCAGCAGCATCTGTCATTGCCATGGCAGGAACTGAAGTATTGATGAGTCCAACATCATTAATGATGATTCACAACCCTTTAACTGTAGCTATTGGTGACTCAAAAGAAATGCAAAAAGCCATAGATATGTTAAAGGAAGTTAAGGAGTCAATCATCAATGCCTATGAGATTAAGACAGGTTTATCCAGAGAAGAGATTTCTAATCTAATGGATGGAGAGACTTGGTTTGATAAGAATAAGGCCATCGAGATGGGTTTTTGTGATGGAACTCTCACTGACAAAAGAAAAGATGAAAAAGTTACGAACATGGTCTTTTCAAGGCGAGCAGTTACAAACTCCCTTTTAACAAAGATAAATAAAGAAGTGAAAACTCACTCAATGAGTGAGGTCGAAGGCAGATTAAACAATATTAAAAATACTTGGAGGTAATTATGAATATTAAAGAACTTTTAGAAAAGAGAAGTAAAGCTTGGGATGAGGCAAAAGCATTTGCTGAGTCTAAGACAGATGAAAAGGGTCTAATGTCTGACGAAGATTTCAAGACATATGAAGAGATGGAGAGAACTATCGAGAATTATACTCGTGAAATCGAAAGAAAGAAGAGGGAAGAAGAAATGGATAAATCCTTGGAAAAACCTACTACTCAAGCACTAACAAATGAACCTGCTACTTTTAATGAAGAAGAAAAGCCAATGAGAGCAAGAAATACCTATAAGAAATCCATGATGAAGGCATTAAGAACTAACTTTAGAGATATTTCCAATGAATTAAAAGTTGGTACAGATGAAAGTGGTGGATACTTAGTTCCTGAAGAGATGGAAGCAGATATTGTAAACGGTCTTGAAGATGAAAATATTGTAAGAAAATTAGCTACAAAAGTTCAAACTTCTGGTCTTCATAAAATTAATATTGCAGCTACAAAGCCTGCTGCTCTATGGGTAGAAGAAGGTGGTCAACTTACCTTTGGAGATGGTACATTCGACCAAGTATCTCTTGATGCACACAAACTTCATGTTGGTATTAAAGTAACTGAAGAACTTCTCTATGATGCAGCCTTTAATTTAGAAAAATACATCACTGAAGAATTTACTAGAGCACTAGCAAATGCTGAAGAAGATGCCTTCTTAAATGGCGATGGAGTAAATAAGCCTACAGGAATTTTTGACTCTAAAAAGGGTGGAGAACTTGGTGTGACAACAAAGGCTCAAACAATTACTGCTGATGAATTAATTGATTTAGTTTACTCTCTAGACAGACCGTATAGAAAGAAAGCAGCCTTCATTTTAAATGATGCAACAGTTGCTCAAATTAGAAAACTTAAGGATGTTAATGGTGCATATATTTGGCAACCATCACTTAAAGATGGAGAACCAGATAGACTTTTAGGATATCCTGCTTATACATCTGCCTTTGCTCCTAAAGCTGAAAAAGGAAAACTTGCAGTAGCCTTTGGCGATTTTTCTTACTACAAGATTGGAGACAGAGGAAATAGGTCATTCCAAGACTTAAAAGAATTATTTGCTGGTAATGGAATGGTTGGTTTCTTAGGTAAAGAAAGAGTAGATGGAATCCTTGTATTAAGAGAGGCAGTTAAACTATTAAAAATTGGTGCTACTGCCTAAGGAGTAGATTATGATTACTCTTGAGGAGGCAAAGTCATATTTAAGGGTGGATTTTGATGATGAGGATGAGATGATTGAATCTCTCATCCAATCATCAATAAAGCACTCCATGGATGTAGCAAGGGTTGATAGTGAAGAAGACCTTTCTAAAAATCCAAATGGAAATATAGCTGTCTTATATATGACTGCTTATCTTTATGAACACCGAGAAGAGGCAGATTATTCTGAATTAAACTTAACTCTAAGGGCTTTATTATTTGGAATGAGAAAGGCTGAGTTCTAATGAAAATATCGGATTTAAATAGAAAAATTACCTTTCAAAATAAAAATGTTGAGGTGGATGGAATTGGTAACCATAAATCGGTATGGGCAGATTATCTAGAAACATCAGCCTATATATCATTTCAAGGTAAAGGAGAAGAAGTTTTTCTTGGGATGGAAGTAGATAGGTCAGATATTTCTTTTACTGTGAGATTTCAAAATAGTCTAAAGAACATTAATACTTCAGATTTCAGAATTCTATTTGATGATGAAAAGTACAATATCATCTCAATTGACTTTATGAACTATAAAAATAGATTTATAAAGTTTAGGTGTAGGAAGGTGAGTAGATGAATGTAAAAATTGAAAACCTAGCCAGTGAAATAATGAAGGGCTTAGAAGAATATTCTGATATGGCAACAGATGAAGTTAAAAAGGAAGTCAAAAAAGCTGGTAGCAATATTAGAAAAGACATACAAGAAAATGCACCAGTTGGAGAAACAAAGAAATATTCTAAATCTTGGTCTGTAAAAACTATGAAAGAAACTTCAAATTCAATAGAACTAGTAGTTCACTCAAGAAATAGATATCAACTGGCTCATCTACTTGAAAAAGGTCACGTACTAAGGCAGGGTGGGAGAGTATCTGCTAAGCCACACATTGGACCAGCTGAAGAGAAAGGAGTCAGAGAATTGGAAGAAAATATAATGAGGAAATTACAAGATGGATAGGCTATTAAAAATAATTGAAGATATGGGACTTCCATTTGCATACTCTCACTTTGCTGAAGGAGAAAGTCCAGACCCACCATTTTTGGTTTATCTATTTCCAAAAAATAAACACTTTGGTGCAGATGGAGTGGTTTTTTATAAAAACACACAGATAGACTTAGAACTTTATACTGATAAGAAAGATTTAAAACTAGAAGAAAAAATAGAAGAGATACTTGATAGAGAAGAAGTCTATTATGAAAAATCTGAAGTTTGGATTGAATCAGAAAGACTCTATGAAGTTTTGTATGAATTCACACTTAATTTAAAAATTACGGAGGTAAATAATAATGGCTAATAAGGTTAAATTTAATATTTGTAATGTACACTACGCTCTCTTCGATAAAGCCGAAGAGGGCGTTATTAAATATAAGACACCAGTGCCAATGCCTGGTGCTGTTTCAATTTCATTGGATCCTAATGGAGAGCCTGAAAGCTTTTATGCAGATGGAATTGAATACTACACTATTTCAAACAATATGGGATATGACGGAGATTTGGAAATCGCTCTTATTCCAGAATCCTTTAGGACTGATGTTTTGATGGAAAAATCAGACTCCAATAAAGTTCTAATTGAGTCTTCAAACTCTGAAACTGCAAACTTTGCACTGTTATTTGAGTTTGATGGAGACCAAAAGAAAATCCGTCATGTCATGTATAACTGCTCAGCAGCAAGACCTACTCTTGAAGGAGAAACCAACGAGGAATCAAGAGAAGTCCAACCAGAAACCTTATCTATCCAAGCAAGACCACTTCCAAATGGAAATGTAAAGGCTAGAACAGGCGAAGAGACTACGAAGGAAACTTATGATGGTTGGTATAAGTCAGTCTATATGCCAACAGAAACGACAGTAGCACCTTCAAGAGCAAGTGTTGGAGGTAAATAAATATGGCACTAACCAAGAAAATTCAAATCGATGGGAAAGAAGTTGTTTTCCGTGCATCAGCAGCTATCCCAAGAATCTATAGACTTAAATTTGGAAGAGATATCTTCAAAGACTTAATGAAACTTGAAAAATCCATGAAGAAAAATGATGAAGATAAATCTAATCTTGATATAGGTTCACTTGAGTTATTTGAAAATATAGCCTATGTAATGGCAAAGCATGGAGATAAATCTGTGCCAGATAGCCCAGAGGAATGGTTAGATAATTTCTCAACCTTTTCAATTTATCAAATTCTACCTCAGCTTATTGAGTTATGGGGACTTAATATAAAATCGGAAGAAGTTCCTAAAAAAAAGTAAGACCAACAGAAAGACCAATGACTACACCCTTGTTTTTACTAAGGGCAGTGGAACTTGGTCTTTCTGTTTCTGATTTATCCCTATTAACAATTGGACTTGTAAATGATATGTTCACAGAAAAGAATAACGATGAATATAAATACAAGGAAGTAGCCACACAAGAAGACTTTGATAAATTTTAATCTACTTATGGTATAATTACTGTAACAGAGGTGATACTGTGGGTAAAAAGAAAAACAAAGGTCGAAGTCCAAAAATCAATATCAACGAAATTCCAAAAAGTGACAGAGAAGAGGCTGTTAGAAAATACAATAGGTCTCCCGAAACGGTAAGAATATATTACAATCAAAAAGAATCAACATTACTGGCTATAGATTCTTCAATCGAAAAAAGAGAAGTAAACTTTGATGAGGGAAATATCTTTTTTATTATTGGTGGAAGAAAAAACAAAAAAGACAAAATAAATCAAGCAGATATTATTAAGGCGATTAATGATGAATTAGAATTTTGGTTTTACACTGACGATGATATTTATAGTGAATATTAATTTTTAGCATCTATCAAAATGGTAGGTGCTTTTTTGATGCTCAAAATTAAGGAGGTGAGATATTGGCAAATAGAATAAAAGGGATAACTGTTGAGATTGGTGGGGATACTACCAAACTTCAAACTGCACTAAAACAAGTTAATACGGAGATTAAACATACTCAGTCTGAACTTCGTGATGTCAATAAACTTCTTAAACTTGATCCTGGAAACACAGAACTTATCTCCCAAAAGCATAAGTTATTAGGACAGACCTTAGAAGAGACAAAGAATAAATTAACCTCTTTAAAAGAGGCACAGAAACAAGCTGAACAGGCTCTTGCAGAAGGTAAGATTTCCCAAGAGCAATATGATGCTCTTAAACGAGAGATTATTGAAACAGAACAAGCCCTTAAATCTCTAGAAAGGCAAGGGGCAACCACAAACCAGACTCTTCAAAACATAGCTATTACTGGAGAAAAATGGCAAAACACAGGGCAAAATATAGAAAATGTAGGAAGAAAAATGATGCCAGTATCTCTTGCAGTAGCAGGTCTTGGAGTAGCAGCTGTAAAGACTGCATCAGATTTTGATTCTGGTATGTCAAAGGTAAAAGCAGTATCTGGTGCAACAGGGTCCGACTTTGATGCCCTAAGGAAAAAGGCCCGTGAAATGGGAGCCAAGACCAAGTTCTCAGCATCTGAAGCGGCAGAGGCTATGAATTACATGGCCATGGCTGGTTGGAAAAGTAAAGATATGATTAGTGGTATTGAAGGAGTCATGAACCTTGCTGCAGCTAGTGGTGAGGACTTAGCTACTACTTCAGATATCGTTACAGATGCCCTTACAGCCTTTGGTTTAAAAGCAGAAGACTCTTCTCACTTTGCTGATGTTCTTGCTGCTGCGTCATCTAATGCAAACACCAATGTTTCATTAATGGGTGAAACCTTTAAATATGCTGCACCTATTGCTGGGACACTAGGATATTCAGTTGAAGATACAGCAGTAGCTATAGGTTTAATGGCTAACGCGGGAATAAAAGGTTCACAAGCAGGGACAGCTTTAAGGTCTGGACTAACTAGACTCGCATCACCAACTAAAGAAGTTATTAACGGAATGTCCATGTTGGGCTTATCTATTGAAGATGTACAGGGTCTTTCACTTGATGAGACATTAAGTACCTTTAGAGTTGCCTTTGCCAATTTAGATGGAACTCAAAAAGCACAAGCTGCATCCATGATATTTGGTAAAAATGCCATGTCTGGAATGTTGGCAATTATAAATGCCAGTGAGAAGGACTACAACAGCTTAAGTGATGCCATATATAATGCAGATGGAACAGCAGAAAAAATGGCTACTACTATGCAGGATAACTTAGCTGGTCAATTAAAAATCCTACAATCTGCCTTAGAAGAATTAGCCATATCTTTTGGAGAACTTTTAATGCCTGCTGTTAGAAAAGCAGTAGATATATTAACAAAACTGGTAAATGGGCTTAATGCGCTTCCAGGTCCAGTAAAAGGTGTCATTGCAGGTATCGGTCTTTTTATAGCTGCTCTTGGACCTGTACTTATGATTGTAGGAAAACTTATCTGGTCAATAGGAACTATTATGACCAAAGGACCTTTAATAGTTGGAGGAATAACTAAGATAGTAGGAATATTTACAGGTACACTTATACCAGCAATTACTGCAGTAGTATCAGCCATTGGGATTGTTCCTATTGCTATTGGTGCAGTAATAGCTGGACTTGTTCTTTTATGGAAGAAGTGCGACTGGTTTAGAGAAGGGATCATTTCAATATGGGAAACTATTAAGGAATCAACTGTTGCCATTTGGAATGGGATAAAAGAGTTCTTCGTAAACCTCTGGCAAGGGATATCTGATTCATGGACAAGTACCTGGACTGAAATCACAAGTTTTCTATCAGAATTTTGGTCTGGATTTATTGAAGGAGTGAAGAATACTTGGAATGGCATCAAGGACTTCTTTGCCAACCTATGGAATGGACTTTCTGAAGGATGGAACAGTATCTGGACATCTATAACAACCTTTCTAACTGAATCTTGGAATACCTTTATTGAGGGAGCCAAGAGTCTATGGCAAAGTTTAGGAGAATTCTTTACGAGCCTCTGGACGGGAATTCAAACAACTTTTACCAATATATGGACAGCTATTTCAACTACAACTACAGAAGTATTTACAGCAGTTGGAGAGTTTATCAGGACTACTTGGGAAGGCATTAAGACTTTAATTTCAACAGTTCTTGATGCAATTAAAGTAAAAGTAAAGACCATTTGGAATGGACTAAAAGAGTTCTTAACAACAGTCATCACTGCCATTGCTGAATTTATTTCTACATCCTGGACCAATATAAAAACGACTATTGAAACTATCTTGACTTCTATTAAGACAGTCCTTGAATCAATCTGGAATGGGATAAAGACCTTTATCTCATCAACAATGAATAATATTAAATCCTTTGTTTCATCTGCTTGGAACTCAATAAAGTCGACTATTTCTTCTGCAGTGAGTAGTGCAAAGTCAGCAGTATCATCTGCATTTAATTCCATGAGATCAAGTATTTCATCTACTATGTCGAATATTCAGTCTACTATCAGGAATGGATTTAATAATGCAGTTAATCATATTAAGAATTTGGCATCTCAAGCTTATACATGGGGAGCCGATATGATTAACGGAATTGCAAGAGGGATTAGAAGTGCGATTAGCAATGTGACATCTGCTGTATCGAATGTAGCATCAACTATTAGGTCTTACTTGCACTTCTCTGTACCAGATGTTGGGCCACTTACCGACTATGAATCTTGGATGCCTGATTTTATGGAAGGCTTGTCTAAGGGGATAGAAAAGAGTAGGGGATTAGTCCAATCTTCAATGAAAAATGTCGCAAGTGATATGGTTTTAAGCCCAAGCATATCAGCCGTTGGTATGGGGGGATACGATAAAGAATCAGCTATAAATGGAATTGATATAGGAAGGCAAATATCTGATGCACTTGCAAACATCAATTTAAAATCGGAAAATTCTGGAGATATAGTCATACCAGTTTATCTTGGAGGGACTCTCCTTGATGAAGTTATTGTCAATGCATCTATGCGTAAGAATTTAAGGAGTGGAGGTAGATAATGACCTAACCCAAAATCTGTGATTTTGTTGGTAGGTCAGATGCAGTCTCACCCCATGAACAAGGAGCAAAGCGACGCAGTGAATGGAGGTGTAGTCGTATAATGAAATATCAATCATATTTAATTATTGAAGGAGTAGACCTACCTCTACCAAATTCTTATGATTTGGAGTTTAGAGACATAGAGGCAGATACTGGAGGAGAGACAGAGGCAGGTACAATTCAGAGGGATATTGTTAGAAATAAAGTAGCGAGTATTTCTGTAAGTTTTTCTTGTAGTCCTAAGCTTGTAAAGAGATTGAGTAGTCTTACTAACAAGTCTAACCTTAAAGTTAAATTCTTAGATACAGAAACATTGGAACTTAAAGAGACACAAATGTATATAGACAAGTTTCAAGTCAAATTAATAAAAGATACTTCTTATAAGGGATTGTGGGAAGTATCTATTTCATTGGAGGAATATTGATGTATCCAACAAGTGAAGAATATAAAACAGTGATAAAAAAGAATTCTCGTAAATTTTACTGGACGGGAAATATCATCTTAAAAGATGAAACAATCATTCCATTTACCAATAAAGATATTCTTAAAGGGTCTGGATACATTCATCGTTCATGCTCTGGATCTTCTGAACTTGAAATAGGTACAGTTTATGCTGGAGAGTTTGGAATTAGCCTTTTTTCAAATATAGATAGGTATTCTCTAGAGGATTCAAAGCTAGAACTTTTTTATAATCAAGAACTAGAAAATAAAAAGATAGAAACTATACCAATGGGAATATTTGATGTTACTGAGGCAAATAGGTCTAAGAAGATTTTAGAATTAAAAGGCTATGATTATATGCTTAGATTTGATAAGAATTTCCCAGTAACAGATACCTTTGGTACAGCTTTTGAATTACTAAGTCTTTCATGTGAGAAGTGCAAGGTAGAACTAGGAATGACGGAAGATGAGGTAAAAGCTTTTGTAAATGGTGAGGAAGTTTTGGCAATTTATCAAGACCATGATATAGAGACTTACAGGGACTTTATTCACTATATAGCATCGACCCTAGGTGCTTTTGCTGGGGTTTCTCGTGAAGGGAAATTAGTTTTAAAAAAGTATGAAGAAAGTATATCAACTGAAATTAAAACGAGAGAAAGATTTTCTTCGTCAATATCAGATTTTAAAACTAGATATACAGCCATCAACTCAACAAATGCAAAGACTAAAATAGCTGAATACTATTCTTTAGAAAATGATGATGGGTTAACTATGAATCTTGGAATAAATCCTTTAATGCAATTAGGACTTCCAGAAAAAAGAAAAAGAATGTGTGAGGCTCTTCTTACTGAAATTTGTAAGATTCACCACACACCCTTTGATATGGTAACTATAGGAGACCCAAGTCTTGATGTTGGAGATAGGATAGCTATTTCTTATGAAGAAGAAAAGATTGAAGGACTTATTACTGACATAGAATACAAGATAAATGGTAAGCACAGGATTTTAGGAGTTGGGAAGAATCCATATCTATCCAAGGCTAAAAGCAAGAATGATAAGAATATAGTAGGACTGTTAAATCAAATTGAATCTGAAAAATTAGTAGTTCATGCCTATTCAAATTATTCTGCCTTTAGTCTTTCTACAACAGATACACCAATAATTCGTATAGAATTTGCCTCCAATAAAGAAACGGAGGCAATTTTTAATGCATCTATCTTGTTAAATATCATCTGTGATTCTGAAGAAAAAACTAGAAAGATATCAAGAAAGGTTAAGAAACAAGTAGAGGTTTTAAATAATGATGGAAAATCCTATGATCCTCCAAAGTTTGAAGAAAAAGAAGAAGTAGAAGAATTAGACTTTATTGAAAATATAGAAATACCAACAAGGCTAGTTGTTACTTATGTTTTTAATGATACGAAAATAGAACATCACATTCCAAAAGAAACCTACCTAAGCGGTGACCACATTTTAAATCTTTTTTATCCGTTAACTAAACTTCAGGAAAAGACGATGAACAACTTCTCAGTGCTTATTAGGCTTGAATCAGGACAAGCAATGATTGGAAAAGATAATGCTATCGCAGCTATCTCTGGTCAATCTCTAGGTTCAACAGAGGCTTGGGATGGAAAGATTAAGATTGATGAATCTTGGAAGAAGATAGAACTTAGTCATTCATTTCTTCTTAGGAAACTTAAAGCAGACTACAAAGTAGAAAGACAAATACCAACACCGATTATATTTAAAGAAAAGGTAGGAAGATTTAAATATCAAGGTTTGATGCTTGGAAAATATAAAGAAGAAATCATTACAGAATTCAAAGATAAGGAGGAAGGAAATGCTCAAGGGTAAATCAGTCATTGAACTAACTGATGTGAGGACAAATACGAAGGAGATATATGAAGATGAAAACTTAATAACGAATGCGGTCCCAGATTTATTAAGACTGAATCCATCAGGTCTTATGTATCCCTTAGATAATGGAACAGTTCAGTTTAAAGATGAAATATTTCCCATAGCTAATAAATGTTATGGTGGAATATTATTATTTGAAAATCCTTTGGAGGATGATCTAAATAAAATAATTGCACCTTCAGACAATCCAATTATTGGTTATGCATCAAATGATGTTAATGATACTGACAATTCAAAAAGAGGATCTGCTAACTTGACGGAATCCAAACCAATAGATAGAGGATATAAATTTATATGGGACTTTTCAACCTCACAAGGAAATGGAAGGATTTCGTCCTTAGCTTTAACTCATTATAGAGGGGGCAAAAGCTTTTATGGGAACTCTTATGACAGAGAATCAGGAATTCTTATGTTAAACAAGGTTAGTATAAAAACAGAAAAAGCTGTTCTATCTTATTATGCAGGTCTTGTTGAAGTAAACTTAAAAGACCAAAGTTTTTATTCTATTTGGCCTATGCCCGATAGACAAATTCAAATAGCTAAAATTAGGGAGTCATTTTTTAATTTAGGACTTAATGATACGATTCTAGATATGCCTACACAAGATATTGAAGTAAATTACATTAAACCTGAAAAATTTTTCCCTAGTAGATATAGCATTAACTGTTCTTTCCATGATGGGGAAGATGGATATTGGTATGGATTTTCAACGGTAGGGGAAACGAACAGCAGGGGAAATGCTGAAATATATACGATAAAGATTAAGAAGGAAGATTTTTCATTTACAGAAGATAAGTGGGTGTTAGAAAATGTACAACTGCAAATAATAGGTAGATATCCAAGTTCTGAAAATGAAAGCCATTATAGGACGATAGGGAGTGTGGTTAGAGGTAAATATTTGTATTGTTTAAATTACAAAAAAAATGGTGTTTATAAAATAAATATTAATAATCCAGTGGACATTACATTGATTAATTTGGAAAGCGAAGTTGATATATTAAGAGGAGAATATACAAATCAGTATTTTTACAAATATGGGGATTATATAGGAACCAGACAATTTTTAATTGATAAAAATGATAATGTTATTTATACAGCTACTGTTGATATGAAGTTTTTAACTTCACCTTTAATTAATATTGGTCCATTTATGATTGGTTTTGATACAGATTCTGGTTATGGGAGTTATACTCTTTATAAACTTCTATTCCTTCACACGCAATATCTTGGAACAATTAATAACCTATCAAGTCCAATATTAAAAACGGCAGATAAGACAATGAAAATAACTTATACATTAACTGAGGAGGAATAAAATGAACAAATTCTTTGAAATACTAAAAGTATGTTTTACAGCTATCGGAGGATGGTTGGGATTTTATCTTGGAAGTGTAGATGCTTTTATATACACACTACTTGCTTTTGTGATTGCTGACTATCTAACAGGAGTTTTAAGAGCAGGGGTTGAAAGAAAGCTATCCTCATCCATAGGATTTAAAGGGATAGCTAAAAAGATTATGATTTTTATAGTTGTAGGAATAGCAAACCTATGTGATGTAAATTTAATTAAAGGTGATGGAACAATGATAAGAACAGCCATCATCTTTTTTTATATAGCAAATGAAGGTCTTTCTATTTTAGAAAATTCTGTAGCTTTAGGTTTGCCAGTACCAGAAAAATTAAAAAGAGTATTGGAACAATTCAAGGAGGAAAAATAAATGAGTAATAGCCCATTAGTACAAGCAACAATTCTCTCACC